>VSSQ01000082.1_pt1 | contig 139149 bp, 111 predicted proteins | sample 4763081 | NCBI WGS metagenome assembly VSSQ01 (sample SAMN12137344, study PRJNA551015) | bioreactor metagenome | isolation source: SDC9 anaerobic chlorinated ethene degrading culture | place: USA: Knoxville, Tennesee | collected 2015-01-01 | reverse complement strand
CCAAACCTTCGGGGAGTAACCCCAATTTTTAATTTATTCCCCGTTCAGTAGTGAAAAAGAATGTTTAACTTTGCGCCCCCGATCAAATTAAAAAGTGACGCTATGAAAGAAATGATTGCCGACATACTTCCATATAAAGTAAAAGATATATCCCTTGCTGCATTTGGCCGCAAGGAGATAGAGATTGCCGAGAAAGAAATGCCCGGTCTGATGTCTATCCGCAGGAAGTATGCTGATGAGAAACCTCTTCGCGGTGCCCGCATTACCGGTTCACTGCACATGACCATACAAACGGCCGTCCTGATTGAAACATTGGTTGACCTGGGCGCTGATGTGCGCTGGGCAAGTTGCAATATTTTCTCTACCCAGGATCATGCGGCGGCAGCCATTGCAAGCCGGGGCATTCCTGTTTTTGCATGGAAGGGAGAGACCCTGGAAGAATATTGGTGGTGTACATTACAGGCCTTGTCATTTCCAGATGGCAAGGGGCCGAATCTTATCGTGGATGACGGCGGCGATGCCACCTTGCTGGTTCATAAAGGTTTTGCTGCAGAGAAAAATCCTTCGTTACTTGAAGCAGAAACCTCAAATGCAGAAGAAGCTGCTATTCTCAGGATTTTAAGGGAAGCATATGTGGAAGACAACCGCCGCTGGCACAGGATCGTTCCTGAATTAAAAGGGGTATCGGAAGAAACAACTACCGGCGTCCACCGGCTTTATCAAATGATGGAAGCTGGCGAACTGCTTTTCCCGGCCATTAATGTAAATGATTCAGTAACCAAGTCTAAATTCGACAATCTTTATGGCTGTCACGAGTCCCTGGCCGATGGTATCAAGCGGGCTACTGACGTGATGATTGCCGGAAAGGTGGTGGTAGTTCTGGGCTTTGGCGATGTAGGCAAAGGTTGTGCCCGTTCTATGCGTTCATATGGTGCCAGGGTGATCGTTACCGAGATCGATCCCATCTGTGCGTTGCAGGCAGCCATGGAAGGATTTGAGGTCTCCACCCTTGAAGATGCACTGAAGGAAGGCAATATTTATGTAACTGCCACCGGTAACCGCGATGTGATCACCTTTGATCATATGCAGCAGATGAAGGATCAGAGTATTGTTTGCAATATCGGGCATTTCGACAACGAAATACAGGTTGACAGGCTGAGTACCACTACCGGGGTTAAGCATACCAATATTAAACCCCAGGTGGATAAATATACTTTCGCTGCAGGCAACGCCATCTTTTTGCTGGCCGAAGGCCGCCTGGTGAACCTGGGCTGCGCCACAGGGCATCCCTCGTTTGTAATGAGCAATTCATTCTCAAACCAAACCCTGGCTCAGCTCGATCTGTGGAAAAACAATTATGAAACAGGCGTTTACCGTCTGCCGAAAAAACTGGATGAGGAAGTTGCCAGGTTGCACCTGGAGCAGCTGGGTGTTAAACTGACCAGATTGACACCGGAACAGTCGGCGTATATCGGTGTGCCTGTGGAAGGCCCGTTCAAACCGGAGCACTACCGCTACTAAGAATAACAGATTAGCATCAGAAGTTCAGGGCTGTCTCAAAAGGGCAGCCCTTTCTTTCATACGATAATGCCGGCTGAATGCTGTCCGGAATATACCAGGCTGATCGGGACCTAATTCATCACCTGCAGGGAGAACCCGTCGTATCGCGTCCGGTATTGTTTCAACCCGATGGTTGCCGGACCTTCAATGGGCGACCCGTCGGTGAGCAGGAACCTGGAACCGCAAACACTGTCAGTAGCTATAATGCCGGATGTTTCAACATATACCCTTGCATTTTCAACGAGGGGATCATGGGGACAGGCCCTTTCATAAACTCTAAAATCGTCGCTGAGCTGACGGTATATAATTAACCCTTTGTATCCGCCGCTGGAATAAACATAACTTCCAACAGGGATAAAGTCAATTGTGTTGGGGTAAATCACGAAATTCACGTAAACATAGGGAATTTGATCCATGTCATTCTCTTTGCCGCACGAGCCCAACAGTAAAGTTGTCATTAGTACAGCGGAGATCATCAGCATTTTTTTCACTTCAGCGAGATTAGGATCTAATAATAACGGAACTGTAAAATTAATATTTTACATAACCCGGGATCGGAATGAAGACAAATAGTTGCCATTCTCGGGCAGGTATAAGATTTTTGAACCTAATTTATTCTGATTCGGAAAACGTATGATTTTTTACCTATTTTTACAGGTTATAAAGCATTAAACCGATTTGCTATGGATGATTTTCTTTATATTATAATAGGTATACTCTGGGTGGTTTACTCTCTGTATACCAACAAGCAGAAACAGCAGAAGAAGCGTATGATGGAGGAACAACGCAGGCAGGTCGAAGTTCCCGAGGCTGCGCCGCGCCGTTCACTGCTTGAGGAATTGCTCGATGCTGAGGTAAAGTTGCCCGAACTTATTGTTGAAGCGGAAGAAGAACAATATGAGCCGGAGTACAACAATACCGTAGAAGCCTGGAGCGCTGAGAAAATTGTTCCGGAGAACGAATCCCTTGAGAAAATTGAGGAAGAGGTTTCCGCTTCTTATTTTGAACAACAATACAATCTCAGGGCCAGGGTTGATACTGTAAAGCCTGACCGCGTGCATCCTGCATTTGTGGAAGAGGAAGAGGCGATCGCAGATATCGATGAGGATTTTGATCTGCGAAAAGCGGTGATCTATGCGGAAATCCTGAATCCACGCTACATTTAGGCGAAATCAAATTTTGTTCAACCGTGCTCTAAAAAGTTTTGGAGCGTAAAATATTTTATTATTACCTTTACCCGCTTTTAACGGCACACGCAACACACACAGAAAATCTAACATAAAAATTCAATGGTATGATCAGAAATCTACTGTTAACTATTGGGTTAGTGCTCGCGACAACCACGCTTGTATTCTCCCAGTCGGGAACCCTCAGGGGAAAAGTGATCGATAAAACAACAAAGGAACCCATCCCCTTTGTGAATATTATCGTGGAACTCGGAGGAACACAGGCTGGCGGCACGACCTCTGACTTTGATGGGAACTACACGATCAAGCCAATTACTCCGGGCAGGTATAACCTGAAAGCAACTTTTGTTGGTTTTAAACCCGTGATGATTCAGGGGCTTATTGTTAAATCGGATCAGATTACCTTCCAGAATGTGGAGATGGAATCGACCATGATTGAGATACAGACCTTCGAGGTTGTGGATTACAAGGTTCCCCTGATTGATAAGGACAAGACTTCAGTTGGCGCTACGGTGACATCCGAGGAAATTGCCAAGATGCCCAACAGGTCAGCCAATGCCATTGCCACCACTGTCGGAGGTGTGTTTTCTGCCGATGGTGAACGCGGCAGTGTGCGTGGCCAGCGTTCCGAAGGTACCGTTATGTATATTGACGGTATCAGGGTTCGTGGTTCGTCATCACTTCCTGAATCAGCCATTGAACAGGTATCCGTGATCCTCTCAGGGGTTCCCGCCCAGTACGGGGATGCTACCGGGGGAATCATCAACGTTACCACAAAGGGCCCCAGCCGGGAATTCGGCGCCGGTATCGAGTTGCAGACTTCCCAGTATCTGGATGCATTCGGTTACAACAGGGCCGGTTTGAATATGCAGGGCCCGCTGCTTTGGAATAAAGAAAAAACCAGTTCATTGCTGGGATATTTTATTGCCGGTGAAGTTGTTTACAACCAGGATAGCAGGCCTACCGCAACAGGGATATATAAAGTAAAAGATGATGTTCTGCGGCAGCTCGAAGCAACTCCGCTCCGTCTTTCCGGAACCGGTTTTGGTACTTACTACAATACCAATTTTATCCGTAAGAGCGATCTTGAATTTGTAAAAGCCACCCCTAACACGGAGAACATTGACATCAATGCATCCGGAAAGATAGATGTTAAAACCGGGCCTAATATCAACCTTTCACTCGGGGGCTCGATCAATTATAGTGATGGCAGAAACTTCAACTATGCCCAGTCGATGTTTAATTATGACAAGAATATTCAGGTTATTGACAATACCTGGAGGGTTTTTGCCCGTTTCACCCAGCGCTTCCCCGCGGACAAGGAAAGCAAATCGCTGATTAAGAATGTATTTTATACCATACAGGCCGACTATACAAAATACGATCAAATAGCTCAGGATCCTGATCATCAGGATAATCTCTTTAACTATGGTTATCTTGGTAAGTATGAAACCCATAAAGTAAGGTCTTATGAATATGGATTCGATACCATTAGCCAGAAGACAGCGTTTATTCACAATGGTTTTCAGGATATAGCGGTTGATTTTACCGCCGGTACTGCTAATCCGGCCATTTCGAATTACACCCGTCAGTATTATGAACTCTATCCTGAGGACATTTACCATAACAACCTGAATAACATTATTTCAGGTGGTGGATTGCTGAACGGAATGACAGCGCCGGCTATATACGGTTTATGGGGCTCACCTGGGGCCAGTCAGGCAGTTGTTGGTAATCAAGCAGGCTATCAGCGAATCGATAATGAGCAGTATGCCATCAATGCCAATGCTTCTGCCGATATCGGCAACCACGCCCTTCAATTCGGGTTTATTTACGAACAACGGGTTGACAGATACTATAATTACACTCCAATCGGATTGTGGAGCCTGATGCGCGGTTTGACCAATGCACACATTGAACAGCTTGACGTGATGAACCCGAAAATGGTTTATCTCGATGGTGTTTTCATGGATACCATATATTATGACCGCAAATACGATGCCTTGTCGCAGCGCTATTTCGACAAGAGCCTGCGCAGCCGGATCGGCCTTCCGGTGGACGGAACCGACTGGATTGACATAGACTCCTATGATGTGAACGCGTTGACCATCAATTATTATGATGCCAATGGCAAGATGCACACAGCCAGCCTGAGCAACTCCCTGTCCATTGACATGTTTTCACCTGACGAGTTGTTCAACAACGGTGAGAATCTTGCCACTTACAGTGGGTACACCTATGATGGCAAAAGAATTAAGATGAAGGACAGCCCCAGTTTTGATGATTTCTTCAATAAAAGGGATGCCAATGGTAATTATACCAGGGAAATTGCTCCTTTCTCTCCAATATATATGGCCGGTTATATACAGGATAAATTTGCTTTTGATGATCTTATCTTTAATATTGGGGTCAGGGTTGACCGATTCGACGCCAACCAGCAGGTTCTCACCGACCCTTACACCCTTTATCCTGCCCTTACGGTTAAGGAAGTTAGTGACCTCGGACAGCACCCCCAGAACATGGGCAGCGATTATGTTGTTTATGTCGATAACCTCCGCAATCCAACCAGTATTATGGGATACCGCAACGGAGATACCTGGTATAATGCTGATGGTCTTGTGGTTACCGACCCATCGATTTCTCTCGATGCCGGCAACGGAGTAACCCCTTATCTGGCAGACAGGAACAATGTTACCGTGAGTTCAAAGGCATTCAGCGATTATGAGCCTCAGATTTCCGTGATGCCCCGTATTTCATTCTCATTCCCGATTTCGGACGAAGCGCTGTTTTTTGCCCACTACGATGTGCTTACTCAGCGTCCCACTTACGCGTTGCGCATGAATCCCCTGGATTATTTCTTCCTTCCGGTTCTGGGAAGTCCGACCATCAACAATCCAAACTTGAAACCTGAGAAGACCATTGACTATGAACTCGGATTCCAGCAGCGTCTGACCAACAGTTCTTCGCTCACATTGTCAGCATATTACCGTGAAATCAGGGATCAGATCCAGGCTTACCGTTATACGGCTGCTTATCCAAAGACATATTATTCATACAACAATATTGACTTTTCAACTGTAAAGGGACTTACCGTGACTTATGACCTGCGCCGTACATCCAACGCCAGGGTCAGGGCCAGCTATACCCTGCAGTTTGCCAACGGTACCGGTTCGGATCCCGAATTCGCAAAGGGATTGATCCAGACAGGACAGCCTAACCTGCGTACACTGTTCCCGTTGAGTTTCGACCGCCGCCATGCACTTAACCTTATGCTTGACTATCGTTTTGCTGAAGGTAAGGAATACAACGGACCCGTTATCCGCCGCAAGAAAACTGACGCCGCCGGAGCGGAAGTGGTTAAAACCACCCAGCTGCTTAAAAACACCGGGGTGAACTTTACCATTTTCGGTGGCTCCGGTACCCCATACACTAAATCAAGCAAGATTGTTCAACTCGGACAGTCCGGTATTATTGACGGTTCTGTGAACGGATCCAGGTTGCCCTGGCAGTTCAGGATTGATGGCCGCGTTGATAAGGATATCAATGTCAGCTGGGGTGAGGGCAAACGCCAGTCGTATCTGAATGTTTACCTGCAGGTGTTAAATATTCTTGATTCCAAGAATATCATGAATGTTTATGCAGCCACCGGTAACCCCGATGATGACGGATATCTTGCAGCTGCTGAATATCAGGCACAGATAAATGCTCAGCTCAGTCCGGATGCGTACCGTGAGCTCTATAGCCTCCGGATCAACAGTCCGGGCAATTACAGCTCGCCGCGCCAGATCCGTCTGGGATTGATCTTTAACTTCTAAACCGCACTGAAAAATCCCTAATACGAAAAGAAACGCACATACTATAAAATTTCCGATTATGAAAAATATTGTCCGTTTGTCTCTTGTAACTTTAATCTGTGCTCTTTTGGCTATGCCGGGTTACGCAGATTATAACAAGCAAGCCAGAAAGTCCGGGAGGGCCGATGTGAAGTCCACTGCGGCTGGCTGTCTCCCGGGAGCAGGGTTCAAGTACCTTGAGATTAATAATGTCCGTACCCGGATCAATACCGGGGGTGATATGTGGTGGGACTTTGAAGTTGCCCAGTATGAGATTCCCAAGGGCTCCAGGAAGACTTCCATGTTTTCCGCTGCTTTGTGGATCGGGGGTATCGACGTGAACGACCAGCTTAAACTGGCTGCTTTGCGTTTCCGTCAGGGCCCCAGCTCCGGAAGCCCCGGTACTGGTAACGATTTCTGGCCTGGTCCGCTTACCATTGATGGTACTGCGGCAATCAGTGAAGAAACCTGTGCCCAGTATGATAAATTGTTTCCCATCACCCGTGCCGAGATCGATGAATACCTGGCATGGTGGGACAACAGGGCCGCTTTTCCTGGTTACCAGATACCCCAGTCGATCCTCGACTGGCCGGCCCATGGTGATGTTTCCAAAAAGCAGAGTTATTACCTGGCGCCGTTTTTCGACAGGTCGGGTGATGGCACTTACGATCCTGAAGACGGAGATTATCCCTATTATGACCTTTCTAACGAGCTCTGCCACTCCACCGTTCAGACCAAAGAGGGTGAAGAAGGCATTGTACGCGGCGGTCTGCTGGCTGACCAGGTAATCAAAGGCGACGCCACGTTGTGGTGGGTGTTTAACGATAAGGGAAATATTCATACCGAAACCCAGGGTACCCCGATTGGATTGGAAATCAGGGCCCAGGCCTTTGGTTTTGCCACCAACGATGAAATCAATAACATGACTTTCTACAGTTATGAAATTATAAACCGTTCAACCTACCGCCTTACCGGAACTTATTTCAGCCAGTGGGTGGATACTGACCTTGGATACCATCTCGATGATTATATCGGGTGTGATGTTAGCAGAGGTTTAGGGTATTCATATAATGGCAAACCTAAAGATGGTGACGGGCAGTTCTGGGCATACGGCGACCAGCCTCCTGCAATAGGTGTTGACTTTTTCCAGGGGCCTTATATGGACCCCGATGGCTCTGATAACCCTTCATTTAAAGGTGATGGAATTCTGGGACCCTCTTTTAACGGCGACTGCAGCATTGTAAGTCTGAACGGTTCTTACCTCGATATGAATTATGGAGAAGAAGGTAATATACTGACAGGAAGTTTTCTAGTACGTGCCGAAGCTATTAATGGTGTTAACTTCGGTAACGGAATTGTTGATGACGAGCGTTTCGGCATGCGCCGCTTTGTTTATCACAACAACAGCGGTGTGCCTGATTATATGACTGACCCGGATTATGCCCCTGAGTATTACAACCTGCTCCGTGGTATATGGAAGGACAATACGAAGATGATGTATGGCGGTAACGCGCATTCCTCCTCCGGCGCTTACGGGCCTGCCTGTGATTTTATGTTTCCAGGCGACACGGATGTGTGCGACTGGGGTACAGGTGGAATCCCCCCCTCAGGGCCAAAGAACTGGACGGAAGAGATTGCCCAGAACCAACCGCACGACCGTCGTTTTATGCAGTCGGCCGGACCTTTCGTTCTTGAACCGGGTGCAGTTAACTATATTACTGTTGGTATTCCCTGGGCTCGAGCTGCTTCGGGAGGCCCCTGGGCTTCTGTGAAACTGCTTCAGGTGGTTGATGACAAGTGCCAGTTGCTCTTTGATAACTGTTTTGCTGTTGTAAGCGGACCGAATGCCCCTGATCTTACCATCCGTGAACTGGATAAGGAATTTATTTTTTATATCACAAACCGCAGGACCAACGATGCCGGTAATAATTTCAATGAATCATACACTGAACTGGATCCTGCAATTCTTGCTGTAGCAAACAGTACAGGATTTAACTTTGATCCTTACTACCGTTTCGAAGGATACCAGGTGTTCCAGTTAAAGAACGCCAATGTATCCGTAGCCGATATTCATGACCAGTCTCTTGCCCGCCTTGTTTACCAATGTGACGTTAAAAACGGCGTCACCCAATTGGTGAATCATAATTTTGATCAATCGGTCAACGCCAATGTTCCTGTTGAAGAGGTTTATGGTGCCGATCTGGGGATTTCCCATACTTTCAGGTTGCGCGAGGATGCTTTCAGCGGACAGCGCCTGGTTAACCACAAGCAGTACTATTATCTGGCGCTTGCCTATGGCTACAATGAGTACATGAAGTACAGCGCGGATCCGGGCTCACAGGAAGCCGGGATTATCGGTTTAACCGGACAAAAAAAGACATACCTGGCCGGTCGTAAGAATATCAAGGTTTATACCGGAATCCCGCACATTCCCGTTGGGACCATTCAGGCAAACGCTCCATACGGTGCAGGTGTGGAGATTACCCGCCTTCAGGGACAGGGAAATGGTGGTAACATTTTGGATATGAAAGATGAAACCATTGCTGAGATACTGTCCAAAAAACCGGTTGATTCTGCTAATCAAACCGGTAATCCTGATTACCCGATAGCTTATCAGGCTCAATATAAAGCCGGTCGTGGACCTATTGATATTAAGGTGATCGATCCGTTGAATGTTAAGAATTCTGAGTATATCATAACTTTTGACTCTTTGGCTCCTTATTTTTTGAAAATTGGTTTAGATAGTACTCTGAGTACCCGTTCGTCATGGAAGTTGACCGACTTATCAACTAACATTACTTACAGATCTGATACGCTGATTTCTTTTAACAATGAGCAACTTTTCCCGGAATTGGGTTTATCCATCAGAATAGGTCAAATTCTTGATCCCGGACCATATCTTGTTAACAGATATCTTGATGGAAATGGACAGGAGGTAACGGTTTATGAAGTTATCTCTGAGAACAATGGTGTATTGGAATCCTCCATTACATTTGCTGATAGTTCGAAAATTTGGCTAACGGGTTTACCTGATATAGATGGAACTGCTTTTAACTGGATTCGTTCTGGTGTGGTAAATGATGCTACTACGCCTGCCAACAACGATTGGTATATGCCAAATATACCTCATGATCCTAGCGGGAATTTTGAGAAAATTGTTAACGCTACCTGGGCTCCGTATCTTATGACTGCTTCTACTGAACAAGATGCTATATACGGTCCTGCATTCAGAATTGCTTCAAAAACCGGATCCAGGTATTCTGATCTTTCCAGCATTGATGTTGTATTTACTTCTGATAAAAGTAAATGGACACGTTGCCCAGTAATAGAAATGTGCGCTGATAAAACTTTGTCGGAGGGCGGCGTTGAGCGTTTCAAAATCAGGGCCGGCCGGTCTGTTGATAAGAATGGCAATCCTGCTCCTGCAGGCAGTGGCGCCAGCAATAATCCTGAAGATCCTAACTACATCGCCGAAACGGGGATGGGATGGTTTCCCGGATATGTGATAAATATAGAAACCGGAGAGAGATTAAATGTGGCATTTGGAGAAAATTCCTGGCTTGTTGGAGAAAACGGCAGGGATATGGTGTTTAATCCTTCTTCAAATATTGTTTCCGGAAACACTTTAGTTTATGGCGGGATGCATTATTTATATGTTTTCAGTCATACAACGGGCAAACCCATTGAAGGGGCGAATATTCCTGCGTATGATGCCGGAAGGAAAATCAGAAACAGTATTCCGCAATTTAATCAAAATCAGCTAGCTTTAGTCTATTCCAGCGCGATGTGGGTTAATATCCCCCTTGCCGTAGCTGGTCAGGAATGGCTGTCGAATGAGGCTAAGGTTCGTATCCGTATTGCAAAACCATATTGCCGTTATTACAGTACTTCAGAAATGGACAGCGTTTATATGGCTGATCACTCCGATAACCGGAATTTCCCGAAATATAAATTCTCTACGGAGAGTGTAGCAACCACAACAAACAATATTGCCAAGGCCCAGTCTGAACTGGATCTGATTGCGGTGGTCCCCAATCCCTATTACGCTTATTCAACGTATGAGACAAACCAGCTTGACAACAGGGTTAAGATTATCAATCTGCCCAGAAAGTGCACGGTTTCAATTTATACCACCAATGGAATGCTTATCAGGCAGTTCACCAAGGATGAAGAAGGAACCGCGATTCAGTGGGATCTGAAAAATTTTGCCGGTATTCCGATCTCCGGCGGCGTTTATCTGGTGCACGTGAAAGCTGACGGAATCGGTGAGAAGATCGTTAAGTGGTTCGGGGCACTCCGGCCGGTTGACCTTAATGCCTTCTGATATTCCTGACAGTAAGAATCTGAAATAACGAAAAACACTCAAAATATTGATTATGAACAAGATCTATAAATACTTCGCTGCCATTTTGCTGACCGGGGCATTGCTGACTCCTTTCGCACAATTGTCCGCCGGTAATAAGGACAGGTCAGGTCAGGCTGGTGCATCCGAACTGCTCATCAATCCCTGGGCGCGCAGTTCAGGTTGGGGAGGGGCCAATGTAGCCAGTGTAAAAGGGCTGGAAGGACTTTTCGGAAACGTGGCAGGTACCGCCCACACCAAGGGGACTGAGTTGATCTTCGCAAATACCCAGTGGCTGAAAGGCAGTGAGATTAGTATCAATGCTTTTGGTTTAACCCAGAAAATCGGACAATCCGGCGTCATCGGACTGGGAATTATGTCGATGAATTTCGGTGATATTCCCATCAGAACCGAAGACCTGCCTGAAGGAGGTATCGGAAATTATTCACCCAGCTACATGAACATTAATATCTCTTATGCCAAAGTCTTTTCGAGCAGCATCTATGGAGGTATTAATATCAAGATTATTTCTGAAGTGATTTCTGACGTAAGTGCGCAGGGAATCGGCATTGATGCCGGTATCCAATATGTTACCGGGCCCCGTGAAAACGTACGGTTTGGCATCACACTGCGTAATGTCGGGCCTACCATGAGTTTCAGCGGTGATGGTTTGTCAATCCGGAGTCTGCTGCCCGGCCAGGAAAGTTATTTCACCCTGGAACAGCGGTCTGCCGATTTTGAATTGCCTACCCAACTCGCGATAGGCGCATCTTACGATTTTTACATCTCCGAAATGCACCGGCTGAGCCTGGCGGGTAACTTTGTGTCAAACTCCTTCAACAAAGACCAGTTCATCGTTGGAGCAGAGTATGAGTTGAAATCATATCTTATGCTGCGTGGCGGATATACCTACGAAGAAGGAATCACTGAAAAAAGCGAACGCACGACTGCCTTTACAGGGCCAAGTGCAGGCTTTACCGTTGCAGTGCCGCTTGACAAAGAGAAGGGATCCTCCATTGCTATTGACTATTCATACAGGGCCACTGATCCATTCAACGGAACCCACAGCATAGGCGCACGGATTAACCTCTGATTTTCAGGTCCGGTTTATACCGGCCTGTTCTAAAAAACTGAAAGGACCCTTGTATAAGGGTCTTTTCTTCTTATTATCCCGGATTATAATTTAAGATTTTCGTTATGTATTACACTTTGGAAGGACTGAATAAATTAAAGGCCGAGCTTGATCAGTTGGTTTCTGTTGAGCGTCCGGCCATATCACAGCAGATTGCGGAGGCCCGTGATAAGGGTGACCTTTCTGAGAATGCGGAATACGATGCAGCCAAGAATGCACAGGGAATGCTTGAACTGAAAATAGCGAAACTGCAGGAAGTTATCCGGAATGCAAAAATTATAGATGAGAGTAAACTGGATAATTCCAAGGTGCTGATTCTTTCCACCGTGCGGATTAAGAATACAAAGAACAATGCCTCAATGACCTATACCCTCGTTCCGGAGAACGAAGCCGATCTCAAAGCAGGAAAAATTTCCGTAAACTCTCCGATCGCCAAAGGCCTGCTGGGCAAATCGGTCGGCGAAACTGTTGAGATACAGGTGCCGGCTGGTAAGATGAATTTTGAAATTGTTGAAATCGTCAGATAATAAACCTTAAAGCTATGGCAAGCATATTTTCCCGAATTGTAAATGGTGAAATTCCGGCCTGGAAAGTTGCCGAAAATGATAAATTCCTGGCCTTTCTTGACATCAACCCTTTGGCAGAAGGGCACACCCTTGTAATACCGAAAGAGGAAGTGGATTACATCTTTGATATTGAAGATCCCCTGTATGCCGAGTACTTTACTTTTGCAAAGAAAGTGGCCAAAGGTATCAGGAAGGTTATCCCCTGCACAAAGGTTGGTATCGCGGTGATCGGTCTCGAAGTTGCGCACGCCCACATCCACCTGATCCCGATCAATTCTATCTATGATATTGATTTCAGCAGGCCCAAACTTGAATTTTCGCCGGAGCAGTTTAAACACACCGCTGATGCGATCGCCGCGCAGATTGAAATTTAGTTATTGATGAAAGATTGTCTGACGGGTGTTCTATAAATGAATGCCCGTTTTTTGTATTCATAGGGTGTCATATTTTTCAGGATAATAAATCAAACGGAGTCAATATTGTAAGTAAGCCAGAGAATTCACTATCTTTATCTTTGATAGAAGAACTATTGTTTTTACGGATTTAAACCCTGTGTTATGATAACATTCAATGCAAATCAGTCACGTTACGATACCATGTGTTATAACCGCTGCGGGAAGAGTGGGCTGAAGTTGCCGGCTGTTTCGTTGGGCCTCTGGCATAACTTCGGTGGTGTGGACATCCTGCAGGTAAGCCGGAGTATGTTGTTGCATGCTTTCGACAGGGGGATTACCCATTTTGATCTGGCCAACAACTACGGCCCGCCGGCTGGATCAGCCGAAGAAACTATGGGACAGGTAATCCGCACAGATCTTGGCCGGTACCGCGACGAACTGATTATATCGACCAAAGCGGGGTATTATATGTGGCCCGGCCCCTATGGTGACCTTGGTTCAAAGAAATACCTGATCGCCAGCCTCGATCAAAGTCTGAAGCGGATGGGTCTTGAGTACGTGGATATTTTTTATTCACACCGCCCCGACCCTGACACTCCCATGGAGGAAACCATGGGTGCCCTGGAACAGGTTGTGAAGCAGGGAAAGGCTTTGTATGTCGGACTTTCAAATTACTCAGCCCGGCAAACCCGCGAAGCAGTAGAAATTCTTAAAAGCGTGGGAATCCGTTGTCTTATTCATCAGCCCAGTTACTCCATGTTCGACCGGTGGGTAGAAGATGGCCTGCTTAATGTTCTCGAGGAAGAAGGGATGGGTTGTATCGCCTTTTCACCTTTGGCCCAGGGATTGCTTACCGATAAATACCTGGAAGGCATTCCGGCCGGATCGAGGGCTGCGAAAGAACATGGCTTTCTTCAGGTAAGCCAGATTACATCCGAAAAAGTTGAAAAAGTCAGGCGTCTAAACGAGATTGCCATATCCAGGGGACAAAAGCTGGCGCAGATGGCATTGGCCTGGGTGCTCCGCGACAAACGGATTACCTCAGTGCTGATTGGTGCCAGCAGCGTGGAACAAATGGACGATAACATCAGTTGTCTCGAAAACATCGCTTTCTCCGACGATGAACTACGGGCAATAGAAGAAATTCTCCGGTAAGCGGTTGATCGCTGTAGTTGAACAGCCGTTAATATTTTACTTTAACTTCAGGGAATCAGGAAAATCAAAGTGCCTGAGGATGAGTGTATACATTCACCGGGCAGGCGTATGCGGATGTATAACCACTGTTTTACTATCTTTGGAGACGTTTTTAGCTCCGCACATGTATATCAGCAATAAGCCTGTTTCTTACTTTTTTGCTGTTGCCCAAAAGCTTATGCTGCTGGCTGTTCCGCTTATTTTATTTTTCTCATCACAGCGCACCATTTACGAAAGGGATAAAGTATGGTATGGCGGGGGATATGACCCGGAGTATGCCTATCTCTTTAATTCTATGAATATGGCAAACCTCCGGCTGGTGGGCCATTTCGACCATCCGGGAACCCCCATGCAGGTTTTCGGGGCCCTCGTGCTAAGGGCAACCTGGCTTATTGAACCCGTCAACGGGAATGAGGAAGCAGTTTTGCTTAATCCGGAACACTACCTCCGTATACTCAACATCTCGACTGCGGTGCTGGCGGCACTGATGGTTTTAGTTTTTGGATTCATTGTTTTACGAAGGACCGGAAACCCAGGGTATGCGCTGATCGTGCAATTAGCCCCATTCGTCTCAGGCTTTGTGCTTTTCAACGGTTTTACCAGGTTCACGCAGGAAGCGATGCTGATGATTGCATCACTCGGTTTTGCCTCGGCCCTGATCACCCGCATAACCGCCGGAGCAGCAACTGACGATGCGCGTGACTTCAGGTTGCTGGGGTGGATTGCCGGTTTTGGGCTGGCTTCGAAAATTCTGTTCGCCCCCCTGATGATCATCCCGCTGATGATCGCTCAGAACAACCGGCTCAGAAAGCGTTTTCTCTTTTTTTCGGGTGTCTCTTTCCTGCTTTTTACGCTTCCGGTAATACTGCTTTATCCACGCATGGCCTATTGGATGGTCAAATTACTGATTTTTTCGGGCCAATACGGTAGCGGACCAGTAGGAATCATCGATACAGCAACATACCCTCAGAATCTTGTCTGGATCATTCAATCCAATCCGGTTCTGGCTGGATTACTTGTTTTGGGTCTGATTTATGTGATATCCTTTGCATATCTCCACTTCGTGAAGAAGCATGATTTTCCCGGATCTGAGTTCCGGCTGATGCTGGCTGTGATTGCCACCATAGTGGCCGGCTATCTTATTGTTGCCAAGTCGCCGAAAGAATCATACCTGCTTCCCTATGAAATGCTGGGGCCAGTGATAGCAGTCATTTTTTTGAAGCAGATCTCAACGATAAGAATATTCCGCGGAAAGGCCAAAGCGCTTGCCTTCGCAGTGGCAGCCGGCTTGTCGCTAATCCTTATTCCAAACGGGATAGCCAGGAAAACAGCGCTATATTCTTCCGATAAGAATCCCCTCTGGGATACTTTCTCGCAGGCTGCTTCAAGTATGGAAGGCGGGCTGGTTTTTGTACATCCGGCCTCTTCACCGGTGGCAGCCCTGTATTTCGGAAATGCATACAGCCGCTGGAATTACACCGCAAAGTTGCGCGAATTGTATCCGGACACTTACGTGTATAATCTGGCATCAAACAGCATAACACAGATGGACAGCGTTTCAATACCTGTTCAGGAACTCCTGAAGAGGCACAGAAAACTATATATTCCGGGCCCGCTTGAATCAGCGCAGCAGATCAGGGAAACACTGACTGCAAAGGGCGTTGCTGTTCAGGAATCTTTTTACTATAAAGACGAAAAGCAGATGATCCTGTTGGCAGGTAACCCGGATATTATAAATGAAGCAACGCGTACCCTGATTTTCAGCTCTGCCGAAACCCATCAGGGAGTGGCAGGTGATGAACCTTTGGCGGAGGGGATCAGCCGGCATGGCAAGCCTGATCAGGCCAGGGCGATGATGGGCAATGGTTGTATCCAGACTGATCAGGACTCGCCTTTTGCCTTTACGACTATTCCGCTTATCCTGAATTCCGGTGACAGTTTATCTCTCAGGATTTTTGCAACGGGGATGCTGAACGATGCCAGGCTTGTGATTGCCGACGCCGATTCCGGCGATGTATTGGTGATGGAGTCTCCTCCGGAAAAGACTGCGAGGAGTGAGCACATGATTGAGATTCAAACGGGTTTTGGCAACAGGGAAAAGATGCCGAAAAAGGTAGTTGCCTATGGATGGAATAGTGGTGAAGGTACAGTTTGGTTCGATTTTTTTTCGGCGGAGACTAAGCGGAGAAATAAAAATTAGCGGTGGCGATGGAAGAATATTCAGTGAACAAGGCTAAGGTGGTGGAAGCGATGGACCGCATCGCTGCTAAGCGCGATTCTTATATAAAGCGAAACCGGTATTATTACCGGAACCTTATCAGTTATTTCAGGTTTGCAATTCCCGTCAGCGCCAGGGTAGCTGAAATCGGCTGCGGAACCGGTTATTTGCTGAACGCCCTCAGGCCTTCCGAAGGGCTGGGGATTGATATATCGCCTGAAATGATTGCCATAGCCCGGAATAAATATCCCCACCTGCGTTTTGAGGTCATGGACGCCGAGCAGATCAGCCTTGATGAAAAATTCGATTATGTCATTATTTCCGATACCCTTGGTTATCTTGAAGATATACAGAAAGCTTTCCGCGAGATTAAGAAAATAGTCCATCCCGGAACCCGGGTACTTATTACCTACCACAGTTTTCTCTGGGAACCTTTGTTCTGGCTGGTACAGAAGGCAGGACTGAAGATGCCTCACCGCAGGCTCAACTGGCTGGGGCGCGGTGACCTGATCAACCTGCTTCAGCTTGAAGGTTATGATGTGGTCAAGTCGGGCCGGAGGTTTCTTTTTCCCGTTTATATCCCTGTATTATCCTGGCTGCTCAACAAATACCTGGCGCATCTGCCGCTGTTTAACGCCTTGTGCCTCACCGGAACCATTGTTGCACGTCAACCACAGAATCTGATTGAATCAGGCAGGGAAATGAGCGTGAGTGTGATCATCCCGGCCCGGAACGAACAGGGCAACATCGAAGATGCGGTCAGGCGGGTACCGGATATGGGCAGTCATACGGAGATAATTTTTGTAGAGGGAAATTCAAATGACGATACCCTTGAAGAGATTAAACGGGTGGCCGGAGCTTACGAAGAACAGCGGGATATAAAATGGATGGTTCAGGATGGAAAAGGCAAGGGTGATGCCGTGAGAAAAGGTTTTGAGCATGCTTCGGGCGATATCCTGATGATTCTGGATGCTGACCTTACAGTGCCGCCTGAGGACCTGCCCAAGTTCTACGATGCCATTGCCTGCGGAAGGGGAGAGTATATCAACGGAACCCGGCTGGTGTATCCGATGGAGCAGGAGGCCATGCGCACCCTCAATATGATGGGAAATAAATTCTTCTCGGTAATGTTTTCCTGGTTGCTGGGTCAGCGCATTAAAGATACCCTCTGCGGTACGAAAGTGTTAACAGCGGAGAATTACAGGAAACTGGCCGCCAACCGTTCTTACTTTGGTAACTTTGATCCTTTCGGCGATTTTGACCTTATCTTTGGTTCAGCCAAACTGAACCTGAAACTGGTTGAGGTGCCCATACGCTACCGTGCCCGCAAATACGGCGAAACCAATATTTCCAGGTTCCGGCATGGATGGCTGCTGCTGAAAATGGTGTTTTACGCCATGAACAAGATTAAATTCCTGAATTAGATCTTTCCTGTTTTTCTGAATTAACCCGTCGCCTTCAGCAGTGCCTGAGGAATGAATTATTTTATTTCGGCTCAAAAACATCAGCCCTGATGTTGTCGATCAGGGCAGCCTGATTGCCGCGGTGCCACACGTAAATTTTGAAGAAATCGCTGGTGCTCCTTACGTGCGGGCTCATCAGGTCGACACTGATACTGCCCCAGGTGCCCGGTTTATAAGTGTTTGTATCCACCGCAAAGGAATGGTAGTAATACCCTCCGCCTTTGCGGTCAAAGGACAATACCAGCAAGGGAAGCTCATCACGGTAATCTGCCGGAATAAATACATCGGCACTGGCCCTTACCCAGAAATAATCTTTGGTAGTCAGTCCCCTGAAGGTGTTTCTGATTTCCGGTGAAAACCTCAGGGTGCTGTCCATTTTCAGCATGGTATTGCCGGTTGAATCTGTATAGTAGTGATCCTTATAGTTGACATCCGTTACTTCAAAGTCGTAGAAGCCAAAGTTTCTCCGGTGGTAGGCCGCCTCATCAGTCAGTTTGGCATCCTGGTTGAACGTAAGATCAGGCGCCAGCAGCTTCCGTTCTTCTTCCGTTACTTTTGTTTTCCCGAAAATGGCAAAATAGTATTTTTTCGTCATGCGGTAAGGCTCGATGATGTAATTATTCATCTGCCAGGTCTGAAACAGGTTCAGCAGCACGAAGAAAATCACAAGTATTGATATCCCGGCACGGGCCAGCCATTTTTTTGTGCTGATGGCAGAAAGAAAACTGCCCAGGGTGATGGCAAGCAGCGGATACAGGGTGATCATCGGGCGGATGCTGAACGATGCGCCGTACCACCACTCAGTCCAGCTGGCCAGCAGGTAGAATGCCACCAGGCAGTAAATCAGTACCGGGGCGAAAACCGCCTTATCCCTACGGTAAAGCTGCACAAAGCCGATCACCGAGAAAATCATTACCGGGGTATAGATAAACCACCCTTTCTTAAAGCTGAAGAGCACATTCAGGATGTGGGGAGAAGCGAGGTCGAGTCCGACCCCCGGATTTTTATAACTGTCGAACAGAATATGGCCTGTCTCCGTGTACCAGTAAATCATCTGCGGAAGCGCAACCACAAGCCCGGCGGCTATGGCTGCAAGCACCTGGCTTCGCTTGTCCCAGAAAAGCTGAAGTTTTGCCATCAGGGTTTCGCGGTTGTACACACCCCAGAAGAACGGGATCAGCGCAACCAGCACCTCGCTGGGTTTGGCAAGGGCCGTCAGAACAGTGAATGCGCCGATAGCCGCCAGGTTAATCAGTTTATAATGCTTGTGCCACTGAATGGTGTTCCAGGTAATCAGGGTTACCATCATAAAAAGTATATTGGCCGTTTCGAGATTCTTCACGGTCATAAAATGCAGGTAGTTGGTGCCCAGCACCACGATAAGCAATACCGTGGCGGAAGTTTTATCGCTGAAAAAGTTCAGCAGTATTTTCCTCAGGTAAATCAGCCCGATGATGGTGTATGTAATAACTCCGACAGCCATGGTGTACTGATAGGGAAGGCTGAACCCGTCGGCAGGGTAGCCTGAAAATGAAGCGAGCAGGTGTGCAAGCAGAAACCAGGGGAGATAGAAAAACGACATCCCCATCAGGAAAAAGAAAATGGGATTTCCATCAGGCCCTGTACTGATCTGGTAAAGAGAGCCTGTAAGCGGATAAAGTTCGAGCAGCCGGTGAATCCAGCCGAGGTCGCTTAAGCCGTAGTCCCTGTAGATGAACATGGCTGGTAAATGGATATAATATCCCAGGACATCCCAGCTTAATTCGTTGTCGATCAGGGTTATCAGCCTGATCGCGATGATGATTACTGTCAGCACCAGCACACTAAAAAATGATATCCTGTTGCTTTTCGGAAGGATGCTAAAGCCCATTTCTCTTTTTTTTTACAAAATAACACATAAATGGCTGTATTTTAAAAAATTAATTGCATGAGAGACTTGAATTGCGTTGAATATAATAAAATGAATGCTCCAATTGCCGATGCAATCTGCTACCTTTGAGCTTGTTACACCGGTGATGGTAAGGCTATAAAAAACCCGAATGAAAGATAACGTTGAAAACTTAGGGACAATTTTAACCAATTAGAAGCATTAAAAAAGTAACTTTGCTAATTAACTTTGGACAAAGAATAATGAAAGTAAAACAGCCATTATTTGACTACGTAAGCCCGGACATCGACTATACAATCAAAAACGGGGACTGCTTAACCGTTCTCAAGAAAATTGAAGACAGCAAATTTGATCTAATTTTGACATCTCCCCCTTACAATGTGGGGAAATCTTACGAGACAAAAACAAGTATTGAGAAATACCTTGAAACACAGGAAGAGATAATTTCTGAACTTGTAAGAACACTATCAAACAAAGGAAATCTTTGTTGGCAGGTTGGCAATTACGTTGATAAAGGTGAGATTTTTCCGCTTGATATTTTTTATTATCAAATCTTTAAAAAGCACGGACTGAAACTCCGCAATCGGATCGTTTGGCATTTCGGACATGGACTTCATGCAAGCAACCGTTTTAGTGGACGTTACGAAACTCTACTATGGTTTAGCAAGACAGACGATTATATTTTCAATCTTGATAATGTTAGAATTCCTTCAAAGTATCCGGGAAAAAGACATTTTAAAGGTCCCAAAAAAGGACAGCCATCGGGAAATCCATTAGGTAAAAACCCAAGTGACATATGGGAAATAATTGAACAGGATTGGGATAAGGCAATGTGGGACATACCTAACGTGAAATCAAATCATCCCGAAAAAACAGAACATCCTTGCCAGTTTCCTATTGAATTAGTTGAACGTTGCGTTTTAGCATTAACGGATGAGAATAGTTGGGTTCTTGACCCATTTGCAGGTGTTGGCTCAACAGTAACCGGAGCGATAAATAACAAACACAGCGGAAAGAGAATTAGGAAAGAGGATGATTGTTATAAAACAGATAAGAAGAAAGTGAATTTGAGCGTTCTTATATCGGGCCGGGTTTTTCGCTGTAAGCCCTCGTTTGTTCCTCACTATGGGCTTCTTGATTCTATCCCTAAAGGTATTTACCTGAACTAGTTAAATCATGCCTAATCAAGTAAAGATTTCTTTCTTAGTTGATTTAGAAAGAAAGTATGGAAAATTAAGGAAACTCCCCAATAGTTTATCACTGTTTGAAATAAGTGATGGGGTTTGTAGAGTATATATTCGCTACTCAAAGGTACATAATAGAAATCAATCGTTTTACGGAATACGCAAAGAAGATTTAAAGCAACTTGATGGATTCAATTCTGTTATATGTTTTTTATCGGATAATCAAAATGAGCCTCTATTTATACCATATTCGGAATTCGAAGAAGTTTTTGCTGACTTAGAACCTGCCTCAGATGGGCAAATAAAGGCACAGATTTATCAAGAGAAAGATGGTATGGAGCTATACATTTCAAATGCAGGTAGATTTAACGTTGAAGGATTTGTTGGATGGAAAAGTTTAGAATTACTTGTTGACAAAAGTAAGATTGTTTCTTTACCTAATTTCAATCATTCTCAAATACAAACTTTAATTGGCTCAATCGGAGTTCATCGTGGCTATGATATTTGGATCCCAAATATTGATAGAAACAAACTTGATTGGAATCTTTCTGAAAAGTTTGTTTGTAAAAGTGATTTACCCGAAAGATATTTACGAGTCAATGATGTAATAAAGGAAGTAGACGTATTATGGTTTAAAAGAGGTTCAAGTGACTTATCTGCAATGTTTGAAGTAGAACATTCAACACCCATTTATTCAGGTCTTTTGAGATTTAATGACCTTCATCTTACCGAACCCAATTTGAGGCCTAAATTTAATATTGTCTCAAATGATTTAAGAAGGGCCTTATTTCTTAGACAAATAAATAGACCTACATTTAAAACAAGTGGGCTTTCTGAACTCTGTAATTTTCTTGAATACAAGGATGTGTTCAATTGGTTTAATAGGACTCTAAAATATTGAAGCAATGAAAAAAATCTGGATTTTGATCTATGTTCATCGCGGTTTCATCCAAGAACCTGAAATATTTTTGAAAATAAAAAACGCAGAAAAGAGAAAAAAAAGTATTATGCAAAATTTCAATCCTGACTATGATGAGATTAGTATTTTCGAAAAGATGATTTAGAATTGGCGCAAAAATATTGGCATTTGAACGGAGAATAATACTTTATTGTTCATTACAATAACTTTTGCAGAAAATTAGGCAAGTTATTGCAAGTGTTGACGTTGAACAGTTTAGAACGTAAATCAGTTAGGTGAAAAGAAAAAGTAGCGATAGCATTTTATCTCCGATTGATTTAAATAATCCAGGGCTCACCGAAGATTACGAAAATTTTATAACTATTTGCCAAATGTGCCAACCACCCGGCGTAATCAGAAATTCTTCCGGCTGATCAGGTAGTTGGGCCTTCTTTTATTCTCAATAAACAATTTGCCAAGGTAGATGCCGATGATTCCCAGCATAATAAGCTGAATGCCGCCGATAAATAAAACACTTGCTGTAATGGATGTCCATCCCGGCAAGGCGCTTTCCGTGAAAAAGTGAATATAAACAGCATACAATCCGTACAGAAAGGCAACCGCGGCAATCAGCGATCCTATGAAAATCGACAGATACAATGGCTTGTTGCTGAACGAAGTAACCCCGTCCAATCCGAGTTTGAACATGCGTGAGAAGCGATATTTCGTAGTGCCGGAATTTCTTTCCGCCGGCTGAAAATTTACGGCTGTCTGATTAAATCCAAGCCATGGAATCAAGCCTCTCAGAAACAGGTAATTTTCGTTGAAGTGCTTCAGGGTATCCACTACTTTGCGGTCGAGCAGCCTGAAATCAGCCATTCCGGCATTAATTTCGACCGAAGAGAGTTTATTGATGATTTTGTAAAACAGCCCTGAAGTAATCCTTTTTAAAAGGGGAAGTGATTTTAATTCGCCCCTGATGGTATTCACAACGTCATAACCCTGTTGCCATTTCGCAATTAGTTCAGGGATCAGTGACGGCGGGTGCTGAAGATCGGCATCAAGGCTGATGACGCAGTCGCCGGAAGCGTGGTCGAGGCCTGCTTTCAGCGCCTGCTGATGGCCGAAATTGCGTGAAAGGGATAAATAATGAATCCGGGGGTCGGTTTCAGCCAGTGAAATAACCTTCTGTAGTGTCAGGTCACTGCTGCCGTCATCCACAAACAGGAGTTCATACTGCTCATAACTAGCCAATACTTCTGTAAGTTTGCTGTAAATGCTGCCGATATTTTCCTGCTCATTGTAGCAGGGAATTACGACCGAAACGGAGAACGACATAGCGGATTTGTTAATCAGTGGCTAAGTTAGCAATATTTTATTGTTCGGAATCTGCTTATTTTCTCCTTACTTTCGTTGCATAAAGCCTTTCGGATAAGATGATGCAAAACCGCCCGCCGACATACCGGGTATATCTGGTCTTTCTTGCTGTCACTGCATTGGCGTACTGGCAGGTGGCCCTGATGCAGAACAGCCTCAAATGGGATGTGATGGATTGTTATCTTCCATGGCGGTATCATGTGGGCGAATGTCTGCAAAACGGCATATTCCCCTTCTGGAATCCATATACCCACTGCGGTTACCCGATTCATGCCGACCTGCGGTCTGTATGGTATCCCGAAGCTTTTTTGATCGGGTTATCCACCGGGTACACCAATCTGCATCTTCACTTTTTGTTTGTATTTTATCTTTCGCTGGCCGGGCTGGGTATGTACCTGCTGAGTACCCATTTTGTCCGTGACTGGAGGGCCTCTTTTATGGCGGGCAGCGCTTATCTGCTCTCAGGTTTCTTTACCGGTCATGGCCAGGAGATGTTCGGAATCATTGCCGCCACATGGATTCCCTTTGTACTTTATTATTACATCAGGCTCTTGAAATACCAGCAGTTTAACGATGTGCTGAGAACTTCGGTTTTTGTGTTTCTGCTTGTTACGGGAGGCTACCAGGCTTTGTGGGCGATTTTGTTTTATCTCCTCCTTGCTGTTTTTGTTGTCAGGATGATTCGCCTGCTCAGGTTGCGAAAGGCCGGAGAAGCTGTTCAGCTTTTGAAACTTAACGTTTTACTTTTACTGATTTCAGTTTTAAGCCTTACGGTGATAGCCGTCAGCTATTTTCAGGTCGCCCCTCACCTGGGGAGGTTGTCGGGCGTGTCACTGGAGGATGCCTGGTTTATGCCATTCTCGCCACGATCGGTTTTGTCGTTTCTGATTCCATTCGCGACGGTTAAAGATGCCGCATGGTATGATACCGACCTTTCGATGAACAACGCCTATGCTGGGCTGATTGTATTGGTTTTCTTCGTTTTCAGCCTGTTCAGAAAGCGAAGCTCCCTGCTCAATACTTTTCTGATTTTTGGATTGATTGCCTTGCTGGCCTCTTTCGGGAGGTATACCCCTGTCAGATCAGTGCTGTTTCACACCCTGCCAATGATGGATTTATTCAGGCATTCCAGCTTCTTCAGTTATTTTGCATTATTGGCCATAATATTGTCGGCAGCGGCCGGATTCAGCAGCTTTCTTAAACATCCGGAAGCAGGCCGCTGTTTGCTGTACCGCATTTCTCTGGTTACAGGTGCCGGCCTGCTGATACTCCTCATTTATGGGCTAAAGCATGCCGGCGCTGAACCATTTCAGTTTCTGAATAAGATTGTCAATTTTCAGGAATGGCTGATGCATCCATCGCGCTACGAGCATGTTGTGATACATGCAATGATTCAGATTTTTCTGCTGTCCCTTTTTGCATTGCTTATTTCAAATTGCAAACGGAGAATATATCCGGCACTTATGCTGCTGATAATTCTTGAAATGACATTGGCTGTCCAGTTAAATACTTATTATACGGTTGTTTCCGCCGGGGTCCGTCCCATGGATCTTGCAGTAAACCTTAAACAAAGGGCCCCTGCTTTCCCGCTGCCTCAGACAGATATTCCTGTTTCCGATCATACAGATGCAAGCACTTCATACGCTGTATTGTGGCGTAATACTTCCATATACAGCAAGGTGGTTTCCTTCGGCGGATTTAATTCGTTCAGGTTGCAGGGTTGTGTGAGTCTTACCGATTCCTTCCCGCAACTGGCTGAGAAAGTACTGCAGAATCCGGTTATTTTTCTTTCCGATAGCCTTAAGCAATTTTCTCCGGAAATTGATTTTTCTGCTTCCGGTGACAACTCAATACTTTATACAGAAAGGGATGTGCTGAAGACTATTCCATTTCAGTTGGAGAAATCCGGGGATGATTCAATAAGACTGACTGATTTCCACCCTGGGTTTGCCGGTGCAGAAGTAAACCTGAAGAATCCGGTTGCTATAACCCTTTTGCAGGCATGGTATCCCGGTTGGAAGGCGCTGATAGACGGTAACGAGGCGGAGATATTTGTTTCTGACCGGATGTTCATGAGTGTGCTTTGCGGTCCGGGTAACCACCGCATTGAATTTGTTTACAGCAACAAGCTGATTATAGCGGCATTTCTAGTTTCGGGTATAGTAATTCTTTTGATTTTATCAAGGTTGATTGTCGTTGCTTTCAGCGGCAGGAAGAGATTGGCTGTTGCAGGCATTGTATTCCTCTGGATTGTGACAGCTGCTGCTTTTCTGTTACGCTTTAATCCAACCGAACCATATACCGTCAAAAGGGAAAATGCATACCTGGATGTTGCGCAAAAAGTTGCCGGCTCCGGGGTAAGACACGCCATCTTCAATGTTGACAATGAGTCCCTCATGCGTAAGTACCTCAGTGAAGCCGGTTTTAACGGGGAGGGCTATTTTTACAATCATTCCCGGAAGTCAGATATGAGTCTGATGCTGAATTATTTGGATTCAATTGACAGACAAGGGGTTGTAAATCTTGCCAGGGTCAGCTTGTTTGCTCCGTTCTCGCCCGAAGAAACATTTATACTTTCCTCCTGGGATTGCATTGCTGAAGATAACCTGAATGGTTTCGGAAATATGAGCCATCTGAAGAGAGGCAGTGACCGTCGTTTTTTTAAGACATTTAACGACTTTGAACAAGCGGTCCGGGGGTGGAGTGGTCATGTTAAGGCACTCGACAGCCTGAATCCTTTCAGCGGAAGATTCTCAAACAGGATTGACGGCGATTCACCGGGAAGTTATGCATGCAGGCTGAAGTTCGGTGAAGGGACTGTGCCCGGATTGCCGGACGGAAAGATCACTGCCCTGGCAAGGGCAAGAATTAAAGGCAATGCAGAAGGTGCATCGCTGATCATCCAGAAGCGCCGCGACGATCAGGTTATGGAAACATTCCCGCTATCCCTCGCCGGATTAACCAAACCGGGAGATGGCTGGGTTCAGGTTGCGAAGGCCGGCACATTTAATAAAGATTTCCAGCAGGATGATGAACTGATCGTTTATATCTGGGGGTCTGAAAAAACGAAACTTTATGCGGATGATTTCAGCCTTGAAATTATCTCCGGGGAAGTAAGTCAGAAATAGGGCCGGCGCATGAATACTTGAATAACCGTTGCCTCTTCAACGGCCTGTGATGTTTTGAGGTCCGGTTTTATTGTATTCGGCGAGTAAAGCAGGCATTGTGCCACAATTCAGGCTGTCAGTTGTCTTAGAATACTTACCTGCTGAAAACGTTGTATTTCAGAATGCAATAGATGGCCCTGAAACCATCTTTTGCGCCGATTTTTTTGCCTTCATCGTAGGTTCTGCCATAATATGAGATGCCGACTTCATAAATACGAATTCCGGGGATGCGCGAAATACGGGCGGTGACCTCTGGTTCAAAGCCGAACCGGTTTTCCCTTAACCTCACACGCTTGATGATTTCCGCCCTGAACATCTTGTAACAGGTTTCCATATCGGTAAGGTTCAGGTTGGTAAACATATTTGAAAGGAAGGTAAGGAACTGATTGCCGATGGAGTGCCAGAAGAAAAGTATCCTGTGCGGGCCTATTCCCATAAAGCGCGATCCGTAAACAACATCGGCAACACCGGCCATCAGGGGTTTCAGCAGGAGGTTATAGTCGGCAGGGTCATATTCGAGGTCGGCATCCTGAATCACAATAAAATCACCGGTGGCCAGTTCGATCCCCTTATGGATGGCGGCACCCTTGCCCTTGTTGACCGGCTGGTTGAAAAGTATTATACCGGTTTCGGAATGGACCGAGGTATATTCGGCCAGAACCGCGGCTGTATTGTCGGTAGAACAGTCGTTGACAACAATAAGCTCTTTTTCGATATCGTATTCAAGCCTTGTTTCTATGATCTTGTTGAGGATAAGATGAATGGTCTTCGCTTCATTATAAGCAGGAATGACGATGGAGAGACGTTTCATATGCGATAGCAGTATTCAAAGATTCAAAGATTCAAGGATTCAAGGATTCAAGGATTCAAGGATTAGCTTCGCTGAGCTCTCCCGATAGTCCCGATAGCTTTCGGGATCGGGATCGGTTCAAGGATTCAAAAATCCGGCCCCTTATGAAAGGGGATAATGATTAATCTCTACCGTTGTTGGAGGGGCCAGGCACTGAACACTCCGCCTCAGGCAGACCGGTCCGGAAGTTGCAAAATGGCCTTCCTCCGCTTTCAGCCTTGAACAGACTCCTGTTAACTGGCCGGCCGGGGAGTAAAAGTATGTAAAACAACGATATTAAGCAATGTTAAACTTGTCGTTCAGTTATTCCTGGAAATAAACGCGTTTTACCCTGCGCGAAATACCTGTCAGGATTTCGTAAGGGATGGTATCCATGGCTTGTGCCAGCCGGGTGATGGGCATTTCGCTGCCGAAAACCACTACTTCATCGCCTTCGTTGGCGTAAACACCCGTAATGTCGAGCATGGTCATGTCCATGCAGATGTTTCCGGCAACCGGTACAATATGTCCATTGACCATCATCTTTCCACGTCCGTTACCCAGCCTGCGGCTGAGGCCATCGGCGTATCCGACGGGAATTGTGGCAATTACCGATTCTTTTTCTGCTTTCCATCTCCGGTTGTAGCCTACAGTATCTCCTTTTCTGATTTTTTTAATCTGGGAAATGCTGGTTTTAAGGCTGCTTACCGTTTCAAGCGAATTCTGCACTCCGGGATCTGAAGAAATGCCATAGAGTGAGATGCCGAGCCTGACCATCTCGAACTGGCTTTCGGGGAAGCGGCTGATCCCGGCCGAGTTAAGAATGTGTCGCAGCACAGGATATCCAAGCCGTTTTGTAAGTTCATCAGTCATTCTGCGGAAACAGTCAATCTGTTGCCGGGTGAATTCATCCATTCCGGGGTCTTCGCTGCCGGCCAGGTGAGAAAAGACCGATTGTACGGTGATTTCTTTTATGGCGCACAGCTGTTCAGCAAGAGGCTCAATGTCGGTTTTTTCAAACCCGAGACGGTGCATGCCGGTATCAAGTTTCAGGTGGATCTTTACTGCGGCGGGCTGGTTATCAGATCTCCGTTTGATTGCCCTGGCAAGCATGGTCAGGGTTCTGAAATTATAGATTTCAGGCTCAAGATTGTATCTGAGCAAGGCATCCATCCCGTTCTCCTCGGGATTCATAACCATGATGGGTAAACTGATGCCGGCCTTTCTCAACTCGACGCCCTCATCTGCATAGGCAACGGTCAGGTAGTCGGCCCGGTGCCACTCAAGGGTGTTGGCAATTTCGAAACTCCCGCTCCCATATGAAAAAGCCTTAACCATTGCCATCATTTTAGTGCCGGGGTTAAGCCTGGATCTGAAGTAGTTGAGGTTATGTACCAGGGCATTCAGGTTGACTTCAAGAACCGTTTCATGTGAACGCTGCTGAAGGAGTTTGTTAATCCGTTCAAAACCGAAAACCCTGGCGCCTTTGAGCAGTATGCTTTCATCGTGGAAATCGCCCGGATGAAAGCTTTTCAGGAATTCATCGGTGCCGGGATGGAATTCCCCCGGAATCACGAACAGGCTTTTATTTTTACAGAGGGCCGGGCCGATCCCGATTAGCCGCGTAATGCCTTTGTTGATGAGCATACGGGCGATTTGCCCGTAGAGATATTCTTCAGCTCCGGCGTTCTGGAGCATATCGCTCAGAATCACCGTGCGCCGTTCATGCTGGTTCTGCTGAACAAGAAAATCAAGGGCAATGGCAAGGGATTCGGGATCAGAGCTGTAAGCGTCGTTGATAACGGAGCACCCGTTGATTCCTTCCTTCATTTCGAGGCGCATGGCTACCGGTAGAAGCCTGAGCATACGGTTGGCCGTAACATCAGGGCCATAGCCCATCAGCAGCATGAAGGCCCAGCAATGCATGGCGTTTTCGAAAGAGGCGGAATCGGAAAACGGAATGGAAATCTCCATGGTACGGTGCTGATAAACTGCCGTTATCCGGGTATTCGATTTCCCTGTTTCCGTGGTTATGATCCTGAGTCTTGCATTTTCATTGCTGCCCCAGTCGAAAAGGTCTTTGATTCCGTATGGGTTGTTTCTTACAGCGTTATCAATTTCTTTGTGGTCGCTGCAAAAGATCAGGGTTTTACAATTGCGGAAAAGCTTTAATTTTTCTTCGGTTTTTTGCTGTGCGGATACGAAATACTGATCATGCGCATGGCCGATATTGGTAAATATACCGATATCGGGGCGTATGATGCGCTCAAGATGCTCCATTTCGCCCGGTTCAGAGATGCCGGCTTCAAAGATGGCCAGGTTGTGCCAGTCGTTCATCTGCCACACCGATAACGGGACGCCGATCTGCGAATTGTAACTCTTTGGGCTGCGAACGATGGTTTTTTCCTGCGAAATCAGCTGCCACAGCCATTCCTTAACGATGGTCTTGCCATTGCTGCCCGTAATTCCTATTACCGGAAAATTAAATTCTGCCCTGTGATGGGCTGCCAGTTTTTGCAGGGCTCCGAGCGGATTGCTGATGACAAGGAAGTTTGCTCCGGCAAAGTTATCCGGCGGCAAAGAGGAGACAACAAAATACCTTACCCCTCTTTCGTAAAGTTCCCTGATGTAGCGGTGTCCGTCGTTGCGCGCAGTGGTAAGGGCGAAGAAGAGGGTGTGCAGGGGGCCGGAGAGTTTACGGCTATCGGTCAGCAATTCTTTTATCAGCCCGTTTCCACCGGCTCCGGTACATTCGCCACCAAGCAGTTTAACGATTTCGCTGAAAAAGTATCCCGGTTTTCCCATAATTTCTGCAAACCATCGAAGGGTTATTTTTCCGTCTCCTGTTTACTCAACTGAAGCGGGTTTGCTGTAATTTCTTTGTATTGACGGCGGTTATTGTAAATGTCGGCTGCCAGATAAAGTGCAGCCCTGAAGGAATCGGGGGAAGCCATGTCCTTCCCGGCGATTTCATAGGCAGTTCCATGAGCAGGTGAAGTACGAACGACGGGCAGCCCTGCCGTAAAGTTCACGCCCGAGTCGAACGAAAGGGTTTTAAAAGGCAGCATGCCCTGGTCATGGTACATGGCAAGAATGCCATCAAACTGGGTGTAATTTGAAGAGCCAAAAAATCCGTCGGCCGGGAATGGCCCGAAAACCATCATGCCCGAACCGAAAGCTTTCTGAATGGCCGGTGTGATCACATTCGTTTCTTCAGAACCTAACAGACCATTGTCGCCGGCATGCGGATTAATACCCAGCAGGGCGATACGCGGGCTCTGTATTGCAAAATCCTGTACCAGCGACTGATGTAATATCCTGATTTTACGCAGCAGCAACTCTTCGGTTATTTGACCGGCTACTTCGCGCAGGGGGATATGACCGGTGACAACACCGATTCTGAGTTTATTGCTTACCATCAGCATCAGATAATCCGTGGCGCCGAATTTATTGGCCAGATATTCTGTGTGGCCGGGGAAATGAAAATCCTTTGACTGAATATTCTGCTTGTTGATGGGGGCGGTGACCAGGACATCGATCAGCCCTTTCTTCAGGTCTTCGGTGGCGTTTTCAAGGGCCAGCAGGGCCAGTTCGCCGGCTATCTGCGTGGATTTGCCCATTTCAATTTTAACCTCCTGGTCGTGAATATTGACGATATTGGCCCGCTTGGGATTTGCCATATCGGCTTTTTTGATCAGGTTGAAACTGAAATCGCTTACATTTAGCATCTTACGATGATAGGAAGCGATTTTTGAAGACCCGTAAACAACAGGGGTGATGAGTTCAAATATCCTGTTATCAACAAATGATTTTATGATGATCTCGTAACTGATGCTGTTGATATCGCCATGGGTAATCCCCACAACGGGTCTTTTATCGTTTTCCGACATTTTTTGGATTGTTTGTCAATAATTATCCGCAAAGATAAGATTTTGCTAATTTAGCAGTGTGATGCGTCACAGTTAATTCGTTGACCGGACCATAACTTTTCGGACATGATAAACAGTATTGTTTTGCAGCGTTTGAAGGAGCGGGAGAAGGAGCTGAACACCCTTTACCGGCTGGGCAGCCTGTTGTCGGATCCTGAGCTGGATCCCGGCGCCATCTTCAGTGAACTGATCAGGTTCATACCACTCGGGTTTCAGTATACAACCATCTGTGAATCAAAAATCACATTTGAAGGGAAAAGCTGGGAAAGTGACGATTACCGGGAGACGCCCTGGCAGTTGGCTTCTGAAATCGTGGTTGATAACAATACTTCCGGTGAAATCAGGATTGCCTATACCCAGTTGATTGAAATGCAACACGGAAGCCAGTTTCTGCCCGAGGAACAGAAGCTGCTGAATACGATCGCCGAAAGGATAGGGGACTATTTTTTTCAGCAGCGGCTGAAAAATTCGCTCAGGCTGCTTGAGACCGGCAATGAGAATGGCAATGGGAATGGCAAGGTCTTGCTGAAAACTGACCCTGACCAGCACTGGAAATGGCGCTTCAGGATGGCTGAACGCATCAGTGATCTGATGGATATGCAACGTTTCGGGGTGAAGGCCATTTACCTGATAGGCAGTACAAAAAATGCCACAGCAGGCCCGGCCAGCGATATTGACCTGCTTGTTTATCATCAATCTGATGAACAGCAACTCAATTGCCTGAGATCATGGCTCGACGGATGGAGCTTATGCCTGTCGGAAGAGAACCTGCATCTAACCGGTTATCAGACCAGCGGATTGATTGACCTCCATCTGATTACCGATGAAGATATCAGTAAAGGCAGTAGTTTTGCCGTGATGATCGGGGCAGTAAATGATCCTGCAAGGCTGTTGCGCAAGGCGGATTAATCTTAACCCTAAGACTGCCTATGACTACCTGCTACTTTGTCAGTGACCTCCATGGGAATTTGCGGAAATATGAACTGCTTTTCGCTGAGGTCCTCCGGAATAAACCTTCTTTTTTATTTATCGGCGGGGATTTGCTACCGCACATTCACCGTTCAGTAAGGCAAAGCGGCAAGTTGGTGCCGGATTTTGCGCGTGATTTCATTATTCCGGGCTTTAAAAATTTGAGCCGGCAGTTGGGATGCAATTATCCTGAGGTTTTCATCATTTTGGGCAATGATGATCACAGAGTAGAGGAACAGGCTTTTCTGGAAGGTGAATCGCTGGAATTATGGAAGTACCTTAACAGGCAGAAGTTCAGGTTTGGGCCTTACACGATTTACGGATATCCTTTCGTGCCGCCAACCCCCTTTCTGCTGAAAGACTGGGAAAAATACGACGTTTCGCGGTTTACCGATCCCGGTTGCATTCCCCCCGCCGAAGGATACCGGACCGTAGATCCTGATTATGATACTGAGTACGATACCATCGAAAAGGACCTGAATGAACTTACCGTTAACGATGATATGGATAAAGCCATTTTTCTGTTCCACTCCCCGCCTTATCAGACCCATTTTGACAGGGCAGCCCTTGACGGACAAATGATTGAACATGTTCCGCTTGACCTGCACGTTGGAAGCATAGCCATTAAACGGTTTATCGAAGCGCGGCAGCCTTATATCACCCTTCACGGGCATATTCACGAGTCAGCAGCGATTACCGGCCACTGGGAACAGAAGTTCGGGCGCACCTGTGCTTTTACAGCGGCACACGACGGTCCGGAACTTGCGTTGGTAAGGTTTGAAATTGATAATCCCGGTAATTCTGAGCGAAAATTGCTCATGCCCTGATCTGAACCTGTAATCCTATCTACTGAACTGTTAATACCTCGACTATGAAAAGAATTTCATTACTTGCTCCTGTATTGCTGGCATTAGTCTTTTGTGGCCATATCAGGGCACAGCACCCTGCTGTGATCGACCGGATTATCGCTGAGGGTAAAACAAATAACCAGACCATGCAGCACCTGGATATCTTGTGTAACCGATTCGGCGGCCGGCTTGTGGGCTCTGATGCCTATGAAAATGCCGCGGAATGGGCTGCTTCCAGATTCAGGGAATGGGGGATGCAGGTGGAAATGGATGAGGCCGGAAGCGTACCGGTGGGTTTCAACCGTGGCCCATGGTTTGGGCGGATGATGGGTGAGCAGTCCATGACACTCCATTTTGTAACTCCGTCATATACTTCCGGCACAAAAGGTGTTCAGACCGGTCATGTGCTGCCGGAGCCCAAAACCCGTGAGGAGTTTGAGCGGATGAAGGGAGCCCTCAGGGGCGCCTGGGTACTGATAACCGGCGTAAGCAATGGCTTCCCGATCGATTACTCGGCAGCGGCTGATGCCCGTCGCGACAGTATTATTCAGGAAAATGTGGAGATCAGAAAACAGATTCGTGAAATATCAAGGGAGAATGAGAAATCGGAAAACAAACAACAACTTCCCGAACTGAAAGATGAACCGGCGCTCTTTTACAGGGAGATGCGCGAAGCCGGTATTCTCGGGATCATACAGTCGGCCCCGGTACCCCTGGTTGCCCTTTACGACCGAAAGAACATCAACAATATGACATTTGAGCGTCTGCCTTCCGTGCCTGATATTAAGCTTGATGAGCATCAGTTTGCCATAATAGAGCAGATGGTTAAAGAGCGGAGAGCGGTGTTGCTTGAGTTTGATATCCGCAACCACTTTAAACCGGGCCCGGTAAAGTTCCATAATGTGATCGGAATCATTCCCGGAACACAGTATCCTGAGGAGTATGTAATCATGGGTGGTCATCTTGACGCTTATGATGTGGCTACCGGTGGTGTTGATGACGGATCGGGCGTTTCACCAACGATGGAAGCGGCCCGGCTGATTATGAAAGCCGGGGGAAAGCCGAAGCGTACCATACTTGTTTGCCTTTGGGCAGGCGAGGAATTCGGATTGCTTGGGTCGCAAAGCTGGGTAAACCGGAATAAGGAGAAACTGCCGTATATCTCAAACATGTTTAATCGCGACTCAGGGCCACTGGCACCGGTAAGTATCAGTGTTTCCGAAGCGATGTGGGCAGAAATGGAAAAGGTTTGCGCTCCTGTTAAGGATATCAACCCTGATTTTCCTTTTGAGATGAAAAAGCGGGAACCTTCGGCACGTCCGCTGAAGCCATGGGGAACCGACAGCGGGCCGTTTGCCGTTGAAGGGGTGCCGGTGATGAGTTTCGGGCTGGAGGATGTGAAGGGGTATAACTTTAGTTACCGGGAGATCTGGCACACCGAAAGGGATACCTACAATAAAAGTATTCCTGAATATCAGGAGCATGCAGCGGTAGTTACAGCGGTGGTTGTTTATGGCATCGCCGGCCTGAAACGCCTGTTGCCGCGCGAAGGATATTTCATGGAATAGTGGGGTAGCCGGCGGTTCAGATTGTCGTCCCGGCTGGTTTTCAGGTATTCAGGACTGGTGCAGGCCGTGGTTGCTGATGTGTTTCCGGAGTTCATCCATGATTGTACGGGTGGCCCCTGTCCTTTCCGTTACATAGGATCCGGCTTTGTGCGCAGCGGTTTCCAGCGCATGCTGATCTGTAAGCAGCTGAATGACTTTGTCGCAGAACTCTGTTGCCAGGCTCACCGGGAATGCTGTGCCCTCAGCAGCCATTTCACGTGCCTCCCTGAACCGGTGGTAATTCGGCCCGAAGAATACAGGATTTCCATAAGCAGCGGCTTCAAGTATGTTATGGATTCCGGCACCGAATCCACCGCCGATGTATGCAATACTTGCAAACCTGTACAATTGTGAAAGGATGCCGATGGAATCTATAATAAGGAACTGCTTGTTTTCAAGATTGGTTCCCGGAGCCTGACTGTAGAAAACAGCCTTATTGCCCAACTTCTGTGACAATTCTCTAAGCCGGCCCTGATTGGTTTCGTGGGGTGCAATAATAAATTTAACGTTCCCGCCGGTTTTCTTGCTGAGTGCTTCGATCAGCTCATCATCGGGAGGCCAGGTGCTCCCGGCTACAACCACGTGTTGTCCTGCAACAAACTTATCGATCAGCGGGAAGGGCTTCTGCTGCTCTTTGATGGCAGCTACCCTGTCGAACCGGGTATCTCCGCTGATTACGATGTTGCTGACATCAACCATCCGGAGCAATTCAGCCGATTCTTCATCCTGTACAAAAATCATATTGATTTTCCTCAGATGGGTGCGGAACCAGCCACCGTACCATTTGAAAAAATGTTGGTTGGGCCTGAATATGGCGGAAACAGTAAATACCGGAACGTGATTGAGGAAGAGTTCGTTCAGATAATTAAACCAGAATTCATATTTGACAAAGACAGCAACTGATGGCCGTGTAATTTTTATAAAACGCCGGGCATTCCGCCTTGTATCAATGGGGAGATAGAATACATGGTCAATATAGTCATAATTCTGGTGATGGTTATAGCCCGATGGGGAGAAAAATGTCAGTAGGATGGTATAGGAAGGGTATTCTCTTCTGAAAGCTTCAATTACAGGTTTCCCCTGCTCAAATTCGCCCAGTGACGCACAATGGAACCATATCACAGGAGCCGGGTTTTCTGAATTATAATGAGAGGTAAAAACTTCCCCGAGCTTGTCGAAGAGCGATTTCCGGCCATAATGCCACGATCTGGCTTTGGGGCTGAAAATGCCGGCCAGTCGCAGGAACAGGTAATAAAGTGCAATGGAGGTGCTGTAGAGAAGCCTCATGACCCGGATGTGTTGATGAATATTTCTTTCACAGCAGGTTATAAATTTTAATAATAATAGAATTCTTTCGGTGCCCTCCGGTAAACAGGAATGAACCAGCCGAACCTGATACCGGCAAAGGTATCAATAAAACTACCTTCATGGTACTTTCTTTCCGCAAAACTATAAGGTCTCACCCAGGTGGTTTTTGCTACTGAAAAATCCAGGCCTGTGTAGAAATTGACCTTGTTGTTGTTGCCCAGGTAAAGATAGCCCAGAAAGATATTGGAAACAAACCCGTTTTTGAGTTCATCATAACCTTTTACATAATCACCGGTAATCTGCGGTGCGGTTTTGTCCCGGTGTTCGATGTAAATTTTATGCTGAAGATATCCTCCGGCCAGCGTCAGCAGTATGCCGGAGTTGCGGTTTGGCCCCCAGGCAGGTATCACTTTTCCTGCTCTGGCCATCGCGTTAAATCCGCGCATGTAGAAATGAAAATCGGCGTATGTGCCTTCCAGGTCAATAATATTGCCATCAGAGGTGGCAATGCTTTGCAGGATGTTCTCACTGTTTTTTACAACCCCGCCAAAGATAAAGTTGCTTTCAATTCCAAATATCCAGTTAGTCCTGGTTTTGAACATATAGCCGGGGCCTACCTGGGCAAACTGACCGAACCTTCCGGCAAGATCATTGCCCGGCAGTTGCAGCGACAAACTGCCGTGAATAAGATGTGTGAATATGGCAGAATCGCTGATGCTTTTTTGCGCAAACAGATTGGGCGTTGCCAGTAAAATGAGAAGGATCAGTTTAAATGAGTGTTTCATTTACGGAGTTTTTTTCAATATTCGGATAGGTGTACAATCTTTTGCAGCGCACAGTCAAAATCCGGTCTGTCGTTATTATGAGCACCTGAACAACCTGCCGGAAGGGCGGCGTTTTGCCATGCAAGTATAGATGCTTCTTCCTGATACAACTCCCGGAGTTGATTTTTCAGCTCAGTCAGCCTGAGTAAAACATTATGGCAAAGATATGAAATTGAATTATCGGAAGGCATTCCTTTTAAGCGGTTACCGTTAAGTATTTATAAAAAACTCATGTTTGTTTGCGGCATATTTTTCTATGAACAGCCGAGTTATTGTATCTTTGCCGCGCACAGAATTTGACAGGTATTTGCCTGGCAAATAACACAACCTCACTAAATCTGCAGCCGATGAACAAGATTGCCATGGTTGACCTTAAGCGTCAGTATGAAAAAATCAAACCTGAGATAGATCAGGCCATCAGTGAAGTCATTAATTCTACTGCCTTTATTAACGGGCCGGCAGTAAAAGCTTTTCAGGAAAACCTGGAGAAATACCTTGATGTGAAGCATGTTATCCCGTGCGCAAACGGAACAGATGCGTTGCAGGTTGCCATGATGGCTCTGGGGATCAAGCCCGGCGATGAAGTGATCACAACCAACTTTACATTTATTGCAACAGCCGAAGTGATTGCCCTGCTCGGTTTTACGCCTGTGGTTGTGGATGTTGATCCTGATACATTTAACATTGATCCTGAAGCCGTTCGCCGTGCCATCACCCCTAAAACAAAGGCAGTGGTTCCGGTCCACCTTTTCGGGCAGTGCGCCGATATGGAAGCCATGCTTGAGATCGCGAAGGAACATAATCTGTATGTAATTGAAGATGCCTGTCAGGCCATCGGTGCTGACTATATTTTTGCCGATGGCAGCCGTAAAAAGGCAGGGACAATAGGCCATGTGGGTTGTACTTCATTTTTCCCGAGCAAAAACCTTGGCTGCTACGGAGATGGAGGCGCGATTTTTACCAACGACGATGAACTTGCCAGGCAACTGCGGGTGGTGGTAAATCATGGAATGACAGTAAGGTACTATCATGATTATGTAGGTGTTAACAGCCGGCTCGACAGCATACAGGCCGCTGTGCTGAAGGTGAAACTGGCCAGGCTGGATGAGTATGCCGCCGCCCGCAACCGCGCGGCATCCTTTTATGACAAGGCCTTTGGCGATCACCCGAAGCTGAAGATCCCTGCCAGGTTTGAACGCTCAACCCATGTATTTCATCAATATACGCTGGTCACAGATGGTATCGACAGGGCTGCCCTGATCGATTTTCTGGCTAAGCGCGATATTCCTGCCATGATTTATTATCCGGTTCCGCTTCACATGCAGAAAGCATATATTGATCCCCGGTATCGTGAAGGTGACTTTCCGGTTACTGAACACCTTTGCCAAACAGTGGTTTCGCTTCCCATGCACACTGAACTGGATGAAGATCAACTGAATTACATTACAGGTTCGGTGCTGGAGTTCGTTAATCAATAGCGCTGAATCCTGGTAAATGCACAGGCCGGTTTTTCCCCGGCCGTTTTTGTTATTTAATCACAGAATAAGTAAATTTACATTTGCATATTGCCAGCCCTGTGATGGCAATGGTATAAAACCGGCTTATTATGGAAAATGATTTTTTTGTACACGAAACAGCCGTGGTCGACAAAGGCTGCATAATCGGAAAAGGAACCAGGATCTGGCATTTCTCGCACCTGATGACAGGCTGCAGGTTGGGTGAAAACTGCAACCTTGGACAGAATGTTGTGGTATCGCCGGACGTTGTGCTCGGAAATAATGTCAAGGTGCAGAACAATGTCTCCATTTATACCGGCGTTATTTGTAAAGATGATGTTTTTCTTGGTCCTTCCATGGTTTTTACCAATATTGTAAATCCCCGGAGTGCAGTGGTCAGAAAGGGTCAGTATGCGGTAACAACGGTTCACAAGGGGGCGTCCATCGGGGCAAATGCCACTATTGTCTGCGGGCATGATATAGGCGAGTACGCATTTATCGGGGCCGGTGCTGTGGTGACGCGGTCGGTTCCTGCCTATGCACTGGTAGTAGGGAATCCTGCCCGGCAGATCGGATGGATGAGTGAATACGGGCACCGGCTTAATTTTAATGCAGACGGAATCGCCATTTGTCCGGAAAGCGGCGAGAAGTACCGGCTCGAAAGCAATAAAGTCACTAAATTGCAGGAAAATTAATATTCAGGCATGAGGATACTCGTAACAGGCGGCACTGGGTATATCGGCTCGCATACAGTTGTGGAACTGTTGCAGCAGGGGTATGAGGTTATCATTGCGGATAACCTTTCCAATTCCCGCGCAGAAGTGGTTGACAGGATTGAAGAAATTTGCGGAAAACGACCGGAATTCTGCAAAATTGATCTTGCCGGCCGGGATGAAAGCAGGGATTTCTTTGCCGCACACCAGGAGCTTGATGGAATTATACATTTTGCCGCTTTCAAAGCTGTAGGCGAATCCATGATTAAACCCCTGAATTATTATCGCAACAACCTGGATTCGCTGCTAAATGTCCTGGAAGGAATGAAGGAGCATCATATCCCCAACCTGGTTTTTTCTTCGTCGTGCACGGTTTACGGCCAACCCGACGAGTTGCCGGTGCGCGAAGCTTCCCCTGTGAAAGAGGCCTGGTCGCCTTACGGAAATACCAAGCAGATGTCGGAACAGATTCTGCGCTTCACAGTAGAAGCCCACGGGCTTAAAACCATTGCCCTCAGATATTTTAATCCCATCGGGGCTCATGAATCGGCGCTGATTGGTGAATTGCCGCTGGGCGTACCCAACAATCTGGTGCCCTTTATTACCCAGACGGCTATCGGGTTGAGACCTGTACTGAACGTTTTCGGGAACGATTACGATACTCCTGACGGTACAGCCATCCGCGACTACATTCATGTGGTTGACCTTGCCAGGGCCCATGTAGTTGCCGTTGACAGAATGATCTCAGGCGCATCAGCGTCTGCGTTCGAAATCTTTAATCTGGGAACGGGCAATGGTTTCAGTGTGCTGGAAGTGATACATTCTTTTGAGAAAGTGAGTGGTGAAAAACTCAATTATCAGATCGTTGACCGCCGGCCGGGCGATGTGGAAAAAGTATGGGCCGATACTTCATGCGCCAACAGGGAGCTGGGTTGGAAAGCCGAAAAGACACTGGATGAAATGATGCTTTCGGCCTGGAAATGGGAAAAAGCCCTGGCAGTTAGGAAATAACTTTAAAATTATAATTATGAAAACCATCCTGATCACGGGAGGAGCCGGCTTTATCGGTTCTCATGTTGTACGACTGTTTGTAAACAAATATCCTGATTACAGGATCGTTAATCTCGACAAGCTGACTTATGCCGGCAACCTGGCCAATCTGAAGGATGTTGAAAATTGTCCCAATTACATTTTTGAAAAAGCCGATATTACCGATGGCGGGCGTATGCTGGAGTTATTCTCAGCATACAGGTTCGACGGAGTAATCCATCTTGCGGCCGAATCGCATGTTGACCGCTCCATTTTGAATCCGATGGAGTTTATCCATACCAATATCGTTGGCACTGTTAACCTTCTGAATGCCGCGAAGGCTACCTGGGGGGAGGATTGTTCGGGAAAACGGTTTTATCATATTTCTACGGATGAAGTTTATGGCTCGCTGGGCGATGAAGGCAAATTTCTTGAAACCACCGCTTACGATCCGCGAAGCCCTTACTCTGCCAGCAAGGCCAGCAGCGATCACCTGGTTAGGGCTTATTTTCATACCTACCACCTTCCGGTAGTGCTTTCAAACTGTTCAAACAACTACGGGCCTTACCAGTTCCCCGAAAAGCTTATTCCGTTGTTTATTCACAACATCCGCAACAATAAGTCCCTGCCGGTTTACGGAAAAGGTGAAAATGTCCGCGACTGGCTGTATGTGGTTGATCATGCGAAGGCAATAGATATTATTTTCCATAAAGGCAGGGAAGGGGAGACTTACAACATAGGCGGGAATAACGAGTGGCAGAACATTCAGCTGATCAGGAAGCTATGTGAAATCATGGACCGCAAACTCGGGCGGGAAACCGGGGAGTCGGAAAAACTGATTACCTTCGTTAAAGACCGTGCCGGGCACGATCTCCGGTATGCCATTGATGCTACAAAAATTAAAAATGAACTAGGGTGGGAGCCTTCCGTCAGATTTACCGAAGGATTTGAAACCACCGTTGAATGGTATCTGGCCAATGAGGCATGGCTCAACAACGTGACTTCGGGCGGCTACCTGAAATATTACGAAGAGCAATACGGGAAAAGGGTCTGAAGATTATTAATGGTTAGAAAACAATATGTTCAGAAGTGCATACGGCAGGGGGGAGCAATGATTCCGGCTTTCCCGTTGCCGGATAAAAGTTATATTGATTGCTATGTCAAAAGAAGATAATCTGGTTTTTATTGATGCAGGTGCAGAGGACGCATCTGAAAAGGGGATCTGCTGCAGCAAGGATCATAAATCAGCGGCCTATCACTGCAAAGTGGCCTGGCTTCAGTTGCCGCATAACAAAGAGGTCCGGCTTCTTTTGGTTAACAAGGGTGTTGATGGCATTATCGGCTTTGCCGAATACATGCCTTCCGAAGCTGCATGGCGGCCGGTTGCAGCCGGAAATTACCTGTTTATCCAATGCATTGCCATATACCAAAAGGCATCCCGTAGCCAGGGCCTTGCCGGTAAAATGCTTGCAATTATCGAAGAAAAGGCTTTGTCGCAGGGCATGAACGGGGTTTGCTCAATGTGCAGCAGCGGGACCTGGATGGCCGGCAAGAACCTGTTTGAGAAAAATGGATATGCAGTTTGTGATCAGCTCGGACGTTTTGAACTGCTTTACAAAGCCTTCCGGGACGGTGCGCCGGTACCTTCGCTGATTGACTGGAATCGCCAACTTGAAAAGTATCAGGGCTAGCATCTTCTCTATGCCGATCAGTGCCCCTGGCATCAAAAAGCCGTCAGCGACCTGAAGGAGGCTGCTGTCGAAAATCATCTTGAGCTTTGCGTTACACGGCTCGAAACCCCGGAACAGGCCAGGCATACGCCAACCGGTTACGGAACCTTCGGGTTGATCAAAGACGGAAAACTGCTTGCCGATCACTACATCAGTAAAACTCGGTTCCTGAATATCCTGAGGAAGGAAATATAAATATAAAAAAACCGGACTAAGGCATAAAACCTGTTGTCCGGTTTTGATCCGGGAGAAAAACCTTCCGGATGAGGCAAAACACACTATAAGCTACCGCTTACTTCACCGGTATCAAAATTGTAAACATTGCCCGAAGGGTTGCCCGAGAACGAGACATTGTTATGTGTTATAATGCTGTCATCGTGTAGCCCGATCCCGTAGTATTTAGAATTTCTGAGTGTTACATTGTTCATTGAGAGGGCTGCATTGTATTCAACGGTCACATTGCATTTAAAAGAGCTGTTTGAGCCGGCGTACTCAATGATACAATTGCTGAGTGAGTTTTCGTGGTCTGTTGAAATGTAAAGCCCTTCCCAATTAGATGCACTGGCATTCAGTTTTGAGAAAAGCACCGGCTCCGATGCTGTTCCGTTTACCTGTAGCCTCCCCGAATTGATTACATTCATCCAGGTATCCACGCTGAACAAAATCTGAACCCCTTTGCCAATGCTGAGATTTTTTTCAACATAAGCGCTGTTTTCTAAAGCATAAGGAACCGTGGTTTTGTTCAGGGTAAAGTCCTCGTTCATGCTCAGCCCGTAAACCCATACCATCGGACGGTTGTTGAGGGAAAGCTGTGAGGTTTCATTCAGGACGCTGCAATGTGAGAGGTCTGCCATTCTGATGGGATACCTTTCGCAGTTTTTTATGGTGTTGTTCTCAAAGCTTGTGAATTTCTGTGACTGGTCAGAAGTCATGGCCCCGCTGCCAAGCGATCCGTCTATCAGGCAGTTGTTCATTTTAAGTTTTGCATTGTAAAACAAAACCACTACCGCCCAGTCTTCGTTGCTGCCGCCGTTGATAAACTGTACATATTCAAACTGGTTGTCGTTGCGGCTCGAATAGATGCTCACCTGGTCCCATGAGCCTTTGTTCTGGTTGTTAACAGGGCCGGTCAGGATAATGGGTTGCTGTGGTGTACCCACCATTCTTAATCCCGCATTTTCACCAACACTGATGCCACTGCCCACGCCGGTAAATGCGATTTTTACCCCCGGCTCCACGGTTAACAGCGCATTTCCTTCAATGTAGAAATATCCGTCAATAATATAGTCTATTCCGTCGTTGCGGTTGACAAGGGTGCGGTTCGACGACATGCTTCCTGAAAGGGTTTCTGAGCCTGTACTGCCTCCTTCGGTGGTAACTGTAACCACATAGGCTGAAGTGCTCCCGTCTTCGGCAGTAACTGTAAATGCCACCGGAGTGGTGAAGTCCACAACTGTTCCGGAGGCCGGGTTTACGGTTGCACCGCCTGAAACCGTGATGGTCGGAATAAGTGCCGAGATGTTGCCATTTGCCGGAATTACGGCAGTTGCGGTTTTGTTATCCTGGTTAACGGTTGCAACTACTTCAGGAGTGAACTGATTGAAAACGATACCAAGGATCTGCTTGTCACTTTTAAGGGCGGGCTTGTCATCATCTTTTGTGCAGGAAGTTGAGAGCAGCATCAGTGTAGCAAACATGGCAATCAATACAGATAATTTTTTCATAGTGTGTTTTTTTTGAGTTTGAAACTGATGCAAAACTATTAGGCCCAACCATCAGAAAATACCCCTTTTTGGGGGTTTTTGAATGCGGAAAATGATTGATACATTTGCATAAACTCAGATTATTCCTTTTCAGATGTTATATTTTTGGTTTGGTCGAATTAAAGGTGTTGCTCTTACCCGCAGGATTTGCATCATCTTTTTAACGGGTTGTTGCTGCCTTCCTCTTTCGCTTTCCGGATATGCCGCATCCTTTCCCGACTCTCTTCACAATGTGTTATCGCGGGCAAAAGGGGTTGAAAAATTCAATGCCTACAACCATCTGTTCGATTATTTTGAAGCAAACGATCATCAGTCAGCGCTCAAAACAGCCTGGCAGCAATTGAATTTCAGCAGGCAATCGGAAAACCGGGAGTGGGTTGGCGGTGCTTATGCAAACCTGGGGTCCTTGTATCTGGCCCGGGGGATGGCGGACAGTGCCGGTTATTTTTTTACAAGGGCTTACGAGAAATATAAAGAGGCAGGCAATGATGATGCAACCATAAACCAGCTTTGTAACATCAGTACTGCCTGCAGACTGACATTTAAATTTGAGGAGGCGCTGGCAAAACTTCACAAAGTGCTTGATTATTATACTGCGCAGAAAGACGATTTCAGGATTGCGCAGACGCTTGCCAATATGGGTACCGTTTACAATGAAACGGGCAATAACGAAAAGCATGATGAATACATGAGAAAAGCCCTTGATATACAATACCGTCTCCCGGTCGACCGTTCAAGGGGCATCAGCCTCATCAACCTCTGCCTGAGCCTGTCATCGCAAAGGAAGTTTGAAGAAGCTTTTGGCTATGGTAAGGAGGCTGTTGAGGTTTTCAGGCTACTGAAAGATCCATTTTTTACCGGAGCTTGTCTGGTGCGGGCCGGAAGTGCTGCCATAGGATTTAACAATGACAGTGAAGCACTGAAATATGCCCGCGAAGCTTATGAAATCAGTGAGCAGACCGGCAACGATCATCTCAGGGCGGAAGCGTTGAGGTTGCTGGCGGATTACTATATGAAACACAGTGACTTTGAAATGGCCCGTAAAGTGGCTTTCGAAGCTTTTGCTCTTGCAGATACCTCAAATAAGTCAGATATGATTTATCATTATGATCTGCTGACTACCCTGAGCATTCAAGCCGGTGACAAACAGGATGCTTTGAAGTTTTACGCTGCTTATGTCAAACTTAAGAATGAAGCCCAGGAAGATGAATTCAGGGATAAGATATCCGAGATGGAGGTGAAATATGAAAGCGAGAAAAAAGAACTGATTATCAGCAACCTTAAGAACAGGCAGAAATTGCAATGGATCGGGATTCTGACCGGTACATTAATCTTTCTTATTGTATTGATGTTGCTGGTGCTCAGGCAAAAAAACCTGAAACAGCGCCGGTCCCTGGCCGAGCAGAAGGTCAAACAGCTCGAGCAGGAGAAACTTACCATAGCCACACAGTCGGTCCTTGATGGTGAAACTGCAGAGCGAAGCCGCCTGGCACGCGACCTGCACGACGGTCTCGGGGGTATGTTGTCGGCGGTGAAACTCAATCTGTTTGATGTAAAAAACGGGGTGGTACTTGAATCCGAAGATGTTCAGAAATTCAACAGGGTTGTTGGTTTGCTTGATGAATCCATGAAGGAGCTCCGGAGAGTAGCCCACAACATGATGCCGGAATCGCTTTCACGTTACGGACTGAAAGCGGCCATCAACGATTTCTGCAGCAGTATCTCCAATCTGAAGTTTCACTTCTTTGGTGAGGAGAAGAGACTTGAACCCCGGCTCGAAGTCATGATATACCGTACCATTCACGAACTGGTAAACAATGCCCTGAAACATGCTTCGGCTGGCGCAATCAATGTGCAACTGGTACAGCAGATAGATTCGGTTACCCTTACGGTTCATGACAATGGTAAAGGCTTCAATCCGGCTGAAGCTGCCTCGGGTGCAGGGTTGAACAACATCAGGAGCCGGGCCGGAATGTTCCGTGGAACTGTGGATATCGTTTCTGCACCCGGCAAGGGGACAGAAGTAAGCGTGAGTTTTATGATTTAAGATGTTGATATGGATCCCATTAAAGTTGTCATCGTTGACGATCACAAAATGGTTGTGGAAGGTCTGCGCAAGCTGATTGATGAGTCGCAGGTTGCCATGGTTTGCGATGTTGCCTATTCAGGTCGTGAAGCTGTTTCCGTTATTGTCCGCTGCGAGCCTCAGGTGGTGCTGCTCGACATCAACCTGCCCGATGCCAGCGGGCTTGATTTGTGTAAACAGATAAAATCCACATGCCCCGATGTGAAAATTGTAGCCCTCACAAGTTATAGCGACTATTCAGTGGTTAAACGCATGCTGGCCAACGGAGCATCGGGTTACGTGATCAAGAATGCCATGCCCGATGAAATCATTCTGAGTATTGAAACAGTACATAAGAACCAGCAGTTTCTATGCGAAGAAATCGATGTGATGTTCCACCGGCGCAGTGAACCACAAGTCTGGCTTACCAACCGCGAAACCGAACTGCTCAGGAACATTGTGGATGGATATACCAATCACGAAATAGCTGACCGGATGTTTCTGGGCGTTGAAACCATTAACAGCTACCGAAAAAATCTGCTTTGTAAGCTGGGCGCCCGGAATACAGCGATGCTTGTTAAGATCGCCATGGAAAGGATGCTGGTATAAGCCGGTTGTTTAAACATACATTCCGGTTCAAATATCCGGTTACCTGTCCGGGTATTCCTGATGTTTTCACACAGGAGAATTGACTCTTTCAACAGTTGAGTGTGCTTGAGTGAACTTAATGGACCAGTAAATGTTAATTCTGCAGGCCAAAATGTGAAGCATCATGAAAATCAGTGCAAGAAATCAGATCAAAGGGATCATTACGGAAATCAAGCCCGGTGTGGTTACCGCACGTGTAATTCTTGACATCGGCGGAGGCAATCGTCTGAGTTCGGTCATCACCATGGAAAGTGTTCAGGATATGAACCTGAAGCCGGGTGATGAGGTGTATGCCATCATTAAGTCGACCGAGGTAATGATCGGAAAAGAATAAAAAAAAGCCGGGCAACCGGCTTTTTTTTATCACTTGCTGAAGTCTATGCACTTACCGCTTCCACATCGGGAGCTATTTTCTTTACAAGTCCCTGAAGAACTGTGCCCGGCCCTACTTCCACAAAATGGGAAGCGCCGCCGGCAACCATATTTTGAACGCTTTGGGTCCAGCGGACCGGTGCAGTTAGCTGTGCGATGAGGTTTTCGCGGATCTGAGCCGGGTCGGTATTCGGCTTGCCGCTTACATTCTGATAAACGGGGCAAACAGGTGTATTAAAGTTGGTTGCATTGATTGCCGCCGCAAGTTCAACGCGGGCAGGTTCCATCAGCGGAGAATGGAAGGCGCCTCCCACTTTGAGCGGAAGTGCGCGTTTGGCGCCAGCCGCTTTAAGTTGTTCGCAGGCAACTTCAATGCCTTTCACCGAGCCGCTGATCACCAGTTGTCCCGGACTGTTGTAATTTGCCGGAACTACTGTTTCGTCAATTCCTGACAAAACTTCTTCAACTTTTTCGTCGGCCAATCCAAGAATGGCGGCCATGGTTGACGGCTCGGCTTCGCAGGCTTTCTGCATGGCCATGGCGCGGGCATAAACCAGCCTGAGGCCGTCTTCGAACGACAATGCACCGGCAGCAACCAATGCCGAAAACTCACCCAATGAATGTCCGGCGGTCATGTCGGGCTGAAACGATTCGCCCAACGTTTTGGCCAGAATTACAGAGTGCAGAAAAATGGCAGGCTGTGTCACCCTGGTCTGGCGAAGGTCTTCGTCGGTACCGGCGAACATCAGGTCGGTGATGCGGAAGCCAAGAATTTCGTTGGCTTTTTCAAACATCTCTTTCGCCATGGCATTGTTGTCGTAGAGATCTTTGCCCATGCCCACAAACTGGGCTCCCTGTCCGGGAAATACGTATGCTTTCATAAGGTATGATTTTTCAAAGTTTCAGCCGGCAAAGTTACAAAATACACGTTAAAGCCAAAAGTCGCGCAATAATCTATAAATCAGACAGATAAGTTGATCAGTCTTTGAATATTCTCAGATTTGCAGGCTTTTCTCCGGGTGCAACAAGTATGGTATCGCTGATAAAGAAATGATCCAGCAACTGGGTGGAGAGTATCCCTGCAATGGCCATGTTTTCGACTTCTGTTGCCTGATTTCCGGGCTGCCCGAGTTTATCAACGAGTTTATTTACTTTTTCGGGGTCGAAAATTCCGGTGTGCCGTATTGCACTTTCATTGAGCATTTCTTTAGCATAATCCGGAGCCTGAGCGCCTGCGAGACTTGAAGAAACCGGAGCCCTGTAGGCTTGCTTATGCCTGTGAAGGATGGATTCCGGGATTTTGCCCTGCATCATCTTTTTCAGGATAAATTTTTCGTTCAGACTGTTAAGCTTGTAGCTTTCAGGCAGTCCGGCGGCAAATTCAATCACCCTGTGATCCAGGAACGGATACCGGCCTTCCACCGAATTGGCCATGGCCATGCGGTCACCCTGTGAAGAAAGCAGATATCCGGACATAAAGATGGTAGATTCCAGGTATTGCGATTTGGCCAGGTCTCCCCATTGGCTGAGGTTCTCCGCAAGGTTTTTGCCTATTTCATCCAGGGGGTCATATCCGCCCAGGCTGCCGGAAACCGCTCCGCTGAAATAATTCTGAATGCGCGATGTGTTGTGCCAGCGCAGCAGGTGAGAGTAGTATGGATTGTCAGTTTCAGTGAGTTTGTAACCGAAGAACATCTTGAGCACGGATGTCTTCGCTTCTTTCATCATTGGAAGGTAGGGGTAAAGTTTCTTCAGCAAAAGCGGGCGGATGTCCGATTGTGGATTGTTTGCCCAGAACCGCCTGATTTTGGCTTCTTTAAAAATGTTGTATCCGGCCAGCATTTCATCGGCGCCTTCTCCGGTGATCACCACTTTGATGTTATGTTCACGTACTTTTTTCGAAAGCAGGTACATGGGGGTGGGTGCCGTGCGCAGGACAGGGAATTCGGTGTGCCGGATTGTGTCGTAGAAAAACCGGCCGATCTCTCCGGAAGTGCAGGAAAACGCGGTATGGTTCGTGTTGAAGTATTTTGCTGCTTCAAGCTGGTAGGTGGTTTCGTCAAAAGCTTTATCGCTGAAGCCGATAGAAAAGGTGTTGAGTACCCCCGGTTCCAGTTCGTGGATAAAGGCAGTGGTAACACTGCTGTCGATACCACCGCTCAGGTAGGCTGCCACCTCAACGTCGGCCCTGAGCCTGATTCTTACGGCATCTTTAAAAAGCCCGCGTAACTCTTCTGCAGCTTCACTCAGGCTTAATCTGCTGTAATTTCCATTCCCGGGAAAGGTAAGGTTCCAGTAACGGGTAATTGAAGAGCCTTCTTTGCCGATGGTCAGGTAGTGCCCGGGGGGTATTTCAAAGATATCTTCGAAAGGTGTGTCGGGTGTAATGGTGGTCCAGAACGAGAAAATCTGCGAAAGCCCTTTGTGATTGATTGCCCTTCTGACATCCGGTACCTGAAAAATGCCTTTGATTTCAGAGCAAAAGATGAAGCGATCGCCGGAACGGGTATAAAACAGCGGTCTTATCCCAACCCGGTCGCGGGCCAGGAAGAGTTCTCCCTTTTGGCTGTCCCAGATGGCAATGGCGAACTGCCCGATAAACTGATGCAGGCATTGAGGCCCCCACTGAGCATAGGCCTGTATAACAACCTCCGTGTCGGTGTTGGTTACAAAGCTGATGCCAAGGCGCTCGAGCTCCCTGCGGATCTCTATGTAATTGAACAATTCGCCATTGTATACAATCCAATAGCGTTTGTCCCGGACCGATATGGGTTGCAGTCCGGAGGACAGGTCGAGGATGCTGAGACGGACATTGCCTAACCCTATCCTGTGATTCAGGTAGATTCCGCTTTCGTCGGGCCCCCTGTAACGGATAGCCGCCAGCATGGAAGTAAGCAGTTGCTCGGTGGGGGCTGTTTCCAGGCCGCCAAGATTCAGGATCCCTGCAATGCCACACATAGATCAGACATTAGTTAAGTTTACTGCTGATGAAGCCGGCAATGGCGTTCACAGACTCAAAATTGCCTTCAAGCAATTCGGAATCGGCAGCTTTGATCTTGAAATTTTCTTCTATGAAATTGATCAATGCAAGGAATCCCATTGAGTCAAAAATTCCTTCAACAAAAATCAGGGTATCGTCCTGAACCTTTTCGGCAGGAACAAAGGCTGTTTCAACAATGAATTTTTTCAGCTGGTCTTTGACTTCACTTAATTGCAACATTTTTCTTGTAGGATTATATTTTCAGAATTACAGGAGGACAATTAACAGTGAGATAAGTTATTTTGTTTCTCCTTTGAGATTTGTTTTTTCGCCATTGTTTTCAATAACATCCACAATTCTGGAAGCAAAGAGGGGGGCAACCCTCTCGCCGAATTTCGCTGACGGGTGAGAATCTCCTTTCCTGGCAGAATACTCTTCCTTCAGGTATAGTCCGCCTTCGGTTTCCAGCGCATAGAAATCCCAGAGAAAGATGTTATCCCCGGGTTTGTCCCATTCCTGAATTACCCACTCAACAAAATCGCGGGTGCGCATGGCTTCTTCCTCTGTAACATTGGACTGTACATGGGCAGCGGCTGTCCAGAGGATGAACTTGTTTTCAGGAAACTCGCGCAGTTTATCCCTGATTGCTTCATACTGGGCTTTGTAGTTCTGAAGACGTTTCTCCGGAGAGTCAATGTCTGCTGTGTCAAGGTCAACGTCAATGTTGCTTACCGGGAAGCAATGCTTGAATACAATGAGATCGTATTCTTTTGTCAGCATTTCGAGGGTCGGTTCTTCCATAAATGCCACATCGCCGGCGTTCTTTACCCAGATGTTGTAGTAGTCAAAAGGGTAATTGTTCCATCCATAAGGTTGTGCTTTCGGGAAATTCTGCTCAGTGATGAAATAGTCGGTTCCGTTTTCCTTGTTATAATTTGCGAACCAGGAAGGAACAGCTTCTTTTTTTCCGAACAATCCTTTTATCCCGCCCGTTTCTCCTTTCCAGATCACATGTCCCGTACTGTGGTGGAGAAACATTATTTTGTAAGAGTTTTCGCCGGGAACCATTGTTTTTTCGTTTTTACAACCGTTAAATAAAAAAACAAACACAAGCGCTGTTGTGAAAAGCAAAAAGTTTAAATTTGTCTTGAACATAGCGTTTGATTTAATAGTTTATAAGGTTTTCATTCATTCAATCAATCCCTGAACAGGTGCATTTCGACTCTTTGTACTTTTTTGTTTTCCTGGCAGTAACATTTCTGCTGTATTACAGGACAGGATTCAAGTTCCAGCAACTGGTGCTGTTTGCGGCAAGTATTTTTTTTATAGCCTTTCTTTCTCCAAAATTAGTCGTTTTTACCCTGATCTTCGTTATATTAAACTATTTTCTTGGCATTTGGTTGCAGAAGAAAGCTGAAACAAAGTTCCGGGTGACTGTTTTCTGGGTTGCAATCGCTGTAAATATTGGTATTCTTGGCTTTTTCAAGTATGTCAATTTCTTTTTCGAGAACGTCAATCTGTTCTTGTCGTTATTTGAAGTTCAGGGAAGAATAGGACTACTTGATCTAATTATTCCTGTCGGGATTTCATACTATACTTTCCAGGCTTTGGGATATCTGATCAGGATTAACAGGAAGGCAGAAAAGGCTGAAACTTCGTTTCTGGCATTTGCCAACTACCTGATTTTTTTTCCGAAGTTTCTGGCAGGGCCTGTGGAGCGATCCAATCATTTTTTTCCGCAGATCAGCAAGCCGGTTTTATTTCAGGCTGATAACGTAACTGCCGGACTGCGGTTGTTTCTGTGGGGCATGTTTAAAAAGGTTGTCATCGGCAACAATCTGGCTGATCCCGTTTACCAGCTTTATAACAACATTGAAAATTATACAGGCCTGCCACTGCTGATCATCTTTTTACTTCAGGCGATCCATTTGTATGCCGATTTTTCCGGATATACCGATATGGCACTCGGTGTGGCCAGGATTTTCGGGATAAAACTGGTTGACAATTTTAACCGGCCGTTTTTTGCCCGAAATGTGGGGGAATTCTGGCGGCGCTGGCATATTTCGCTTTCCTCATGGTGCAACGACTTTATTTTTTCCCCGTTCATTGTCAAATACCGTAAGTATGGCAATAAGGCGGCCATTGCAGGAATCTTTATAACATTTTATGTAATTGGCATCTGGCACGGGGCAAACTGGACTTTCGTGGCAGTAGGCCTTTTGCAGGGAATTGCCATCAGTTATGAGTTTGCAACCAAACGGAAGCGCATGCAGATTGCATCCAGGCTGCCGCAGGGACTGGTAACATTTGTCAGCCGGACTTTGACCTACCTCTTTTTCAGTCTTACACTGGTGTTCTTTAATTCACAAAATATCCACGATGCATTCTACTTCCTTTCGCATATTTTTTCCGACTTCAGGTTTAACCTGAGCGGAAATAAACTGATCTTTGATTCTGCAAGCTTTTTTGTCGCAATAGTTGCATTCGGGGTAATTTATATCAAGGAAACGCTGCAGGAGATGAAAGTGGACGTGCCGTCTTATTTTTACGGTCTTCCCCGCGGACTGCGCTGGACCGGTTATTATCTGATGATGGCAGCTGTTTTTTATTTCAGCGGCGCCGGTGATGCTTTTGTTTACCTTCAATTCTAACCACAGGAGAGACATTTATGAATAAATATCTGCTCAAGGGCTTGCTTTTTTCGATGCCACTCTTCATATATGCGGCGATTATAATTATTGTAGATCCATATAATTTTTTGAATATTTTCCATGTTATCAGTGATGAGGATAAGTTCAGGGTGATACAGCGTACGGATGAAAGCAGCCCGCGCGGAAATATCCTTTGGAAAACTGTTGAATTCAAGCGTAAACCTGTACAAAACCTTATTATCGGGGATTCGCAGGGTAAGGATATGAATGTGGGCCTGATCAGGGAGCTGACGGGTGAAGAATACTATAATTTTTGTTTCCCGGGGGCAAGTTTCAATACCATGTTCGAGACTTTCTGGTTCACAGTTGAACATGTGAAGCCCGAAAAGGTCTATTTCCAGGTAGCCTTTATGAATTACAACACCTATCGTGAATATGACCTGTTTCATTTTGCACAGGACTATTTCGACCGGCCGTGGGAATACTTTACTACCAAAGAGATTTTTATCGATTCATTTATGAATCTTGTCTGGGTTTCAACCCGTAACACTAAGGTGATCAACCGGTCGTATGAGTTTTTAAATCAGGAGGAACTTCAGCAGCTTGCGCAATTCCGGCTTGATTTGTTTTTCAAGAAATATGAATACCCTCAGAATTACAACAGGGAGTTTAAGAAGATCAAAGATTATTGCGAAGCCCACGGGATAGGGCTGGGATTCATTATTCTTCCGGTATATAAGAATGTTGATGAGCACCTGAAAAAGGTCGGACTGTTTGACGAAAAGCTGCGGTTTAAAGCAGATATGCAGTCCCTGGGTACAACCTATGATCTCGACCGCCTTTCGGAGATAAAAGCAGAACGTTCAAATTTTATCGATTATTTTCATCCCCGGCCGGTTATCATGGATTCCCTGGTAACCATGTTATGGGGAAGTCAGGGTATTATCGGAAAGTAAGACGGTCAGTATTTTGATTTCTTTCCGGCCGCGTTGAAATTAAGCCTGGTATCAAATGTCACAATCTGAGGAACTTTGACTGCAGCAAGGCTTCCTGCACAATGCTGCCTGATCTCATCGGCGGTGAACTTATCAAGGTCGGATTCGTTTACCACAACGGTGGCTTTTATGGCTTCACCGGTAATATCATCCTGCTCGGCCGTGATGGTACAATCAATCACTCCGGGGTAAGCAACTATTACGGCTTCAATTTCCTTCGGACTGATGCGGATCCCCCTGACTTTGATGATTTCTTTGGCGCGCGACTGCATAAAGATGTATCCTTCATCATCGACGGTGGCCATATCGCCGGTATAAAGCCAGCCATTCCGGATAGTGGCGGCTGTAGTTTCAGGATCCTTGAAATATCCTGCCATCACATTGTCGCCTTTGGCAATAATTTCTCCTGTTTCTCCTGGTTTTACAGGTTCTCCGTCTTCATTCACGACCTTAAGGGTTACTCCGGGGATGCCGCGTCCGAGCGAGCCGAGTTTCTGACGCAACATTTCCGGTGGGAGGTACGAAAGCCTTGCTGTGGCTTCCGTCTGGCCATACATCACATAAAACTTTACATCCGGGAAGGCATCAATAAACTCCTTGATGAATGCAGTGTGTAGTTTGCCGCCAGCCTGGGTGACGTAACGAAGTGAGTGGAATTTTGTATTCTTAAAATCCCGTGTCTTTCTCAGAAGAATTTGAAAATGACTTGGAACCCCTGCAAAACCTGTACAGTTGTATTTGTTGAGATCGTCGATGACACTCCCGATAAAAATGAAGGAATTGTTCATGTGAACGGCTCCGCCAACCCGGAGGTGGGTATGCAGCAATGAAAGTCCGTAGCAATAATAAAATGGCATCACCACTTCGATGATATCGGAAGAAGTAAGTTTGAGGTATTCGATAATCGATTCGGAATTGGCAATTATATTACGATGGGTGATCATTGCCCCTTTTTGTTCACCTGTTGAGCCGGAGGTAAAAATGATCTCTGCCAGTCTTTGACCGTCAAACCCGGGATCGGGAAAGGGGATGTCTGTTGTTGTTTCTTCAGCGCACCACTTCTCCAGTGTCAGATCATCGTAAACGGTAAAATTGTAAGCGCCGAAGCGTTGCTGATACTTCCTGCTGATAAATGCCAGGGTTGAACCGGTTTTTTCGAGCACTTTGCCGAGATTTTCCGGTTCGATGGCCGGGTTCAGCGGTACGCAGATATTTCCCGATTTCATCAGGGCCAGGTAAACCGTGATGAAAAATCCGGAATTCTCGCTCAGAATGATGACATAATTGTTCTCTCCGTGGATTTGTTTAAACCGGGCGGCTGTTTTGGATGAATTGGCAAACAAGCTTGAAAAACTAACCGGTTCGCGTCCGGTGACAGCCTCCTTGTCCAGGGCCGACGTGTTTTCGAAGAAATAGTCAAAAGCATTCATGGCGTTTTGCTTAAATCACCGGGAAATAGTAAGGGTTTGCCCTCAGGTATTCCGTAGTTTTTTTCTTGCGGGCGAAGTTGTCAAAAATTATCTGCACCTCTCCGGCCGGCATCCCCATCACTTCACCAACTTCATCCGGTGAGTAACCGTTTTCGAAGCCATACCACATGGGGTCCATGATCTCAAAAGGCAGCTGGTAGAAAAATTCCTCCTGGGTTTGTTCGGCGCTGTATGTGTCGGTAGTGGGCGTGCGCTGTATGATTTCATCAGGAACGCCCAGGTATTCGGCCAGTTGATAAACCTGGGTTTTGTAAAGGTTTGCCTGCGGATAAAAATCGGCTCCTCCGTCACCGTATTTCACAAAGAAACCCTGGTCAATTTCGTGTTTGTTGGCGGTTCCGATCACCATATAATGCATCTTCTCGGCATAGTAATACACCATCGACATGCGGCACCGCTGCTTGAAGTTTGAAGCTGCAACGATCTGAAGGTATTCGTTGATGGGTATTATCTTACTTTTCTGGTTGCCGTTTTTGTCGATAACCGTCAGATGAAAAACCGGCGGTAGTTTCTGGTCCAGGCCGGTCTTGTTTATGCCGATCTTGGATTTATCCGTAAGCGGATCAAATTCGGGAAAAACCCTTTTGATGGCTTCATCGCGCCGCTCATAGCATTTGAAGCCTTCCAGCGCCGGCCTGATGTTTTCAACAATATGCGGAACCCCGAATTTCTTTGCCAGTTTTTCCGCAAGGCTTTCGCTGTCGGGACTGGAGTCTTTTTCCGGCATCATCACGCCGAAAACCCGCTCAGCGCCGATGTATTTTGCGGCCAGGGCCATCGAAACCGAGGAATCAATCCCTCCGCTGATACCGACCACGGCTCCGCGCCGCTTGTATTTAACAAAAATTTCTTCTTTGAGAAGTGCGCCCAGATGATCGGCCATTGCCTCTATGTCTTTGATCTTCAGGATGTCTTTTGAGAAAGGGGGTCTGTTCATAGCTTTCTATAAATTCATTTATGGATGTTAATTACAAATATAACAGATTGAGGCTAAAAATGCTTGGGAAAGCTGAATATTTTATTGGTTGTTAGCCGGGAAATTGGTTGATTTCCGGGGGACCAATGCTTAAAACTGCAATAGACATGCGTCAGGTTCAATTCAGCCGCCTTCCCATTCGGTAAGGAATTCAACCAGGAAAGTCTGCATGAACTCATGTCTCCGGCTTGCCATCCGGCGACCGGTTTCAGTATTCATTCGTTCTTTCAACAAAAGCAGTTTTTCATAGAAATGATTGAGGGTGGGCGCATCGCTTTTTCTGTATTTCTCTTTGTTCATGGTCATGTCCGGCGGGATTCCGGGATTGTACAGCTGCCTGTTTTTGTGGCCTCCGTAGTGAAACGCGCGGGCAATGCCGATGGCTCCCATGGCGTCGAGGCGGTCGGCATCCTGCACCACAGATAATTCCGGCGACCGGAACGTTGCCCGTGTATTGCCTCCCCCGAACGAAACATGCCGTATGATCATCTCTGCCTGCTGAATCACCGCTTCATCAACATGCTGGGATGTGAGAAAAGCCCTGGCCATGGCCGGACCAATTTCTTCATCTCCGTCATGGAATTTGGCATCTGCTATATCGTGCAGCAATGCCCCGAGTTCTGCAACCAGTTTATTGCACGGTTCTGAGGCTGCAATGGTGCACGTATTTTTCCATACCCGCTCAATGTGAAACCAGTCATGGCCGCCTTCAGCATCTTTCAATGTTTCTTTTACAAAGGCTATCGTATTGTTAATCAACGTTCTGTACTTGTCCATAGGAAAGATCAGCTTAGGTTGTCGGATAGGCTAATTTACAAAAAGGCAGGAAAACTACAGAGGATTTTGGGATGGAGTTTCTGAGTCAGATTGCTGGCTATAATACGCATGAATGCGACGGAGCTTCACTAAACACCCCGGAAGGAATGACGTAATGGCTAAAGCTGAAAGGACAACCGGATACGGTTGATTATAGTTCCGGATCAATGAAATGCAAATGCCGGCCTGATGAGCAGGGCCGGCATTCAGACAAAGCGAACGCACTGATCGGCTGATGGTGCCTGCTATTAATTTCCGTGGAGCCTTGAGCCAATCAGATGAATGAACTCCGCACGGGTCTTGTCGATAAGAAACGCCCCGGTGAAGTCGGAAGTGGTGGTAACAGAATTCTGTTTCTGAATGCCACGCATGCTCATGCACATGTGCTGTGCTTCTATGACCACCGCAACACCGAGGGGTTTAAGGGTGCTCTGTATGCACTCCTTTATCTGGGTGGTGAGCCGCTCCTGAACCTGCAGGCGGCGTGCAAAGGCGTCAACAATTCTTGGTATCTTGCTTAATCCGACAATATAACCATTGGGGATATAAGCCACATGCGCCCTGCCAAAGAACGGGATCATATGGTGCTCGCACATCGAATACACTTCTATGTCCTTCACCAGTACCATTTGTTTGTAATCTTCCTTAAACATTGCCGAGCGCAGGATATCCTCAGGATTCAGGTCATAACCATGCGTGAGGAACTGCATCGCTTTGGCCACACGTTCCGGGGTTTTCTCCAGGCCTTCCCTCGAAGGATCTTCCCCGATCAACTTAAGGATTTCCCTGTAATGACCGGCCAGTTTTTTGATGGTTTTCTGGTTGTACAAGTCACGTTTCTGGTATCCATCCTTGATTTCATAATCATCCATCATGTTTTCGATGATCATGTCTTTCACAATTTCACTGCTCATATTTAGTGTTTTTTAATTTCCGAAATATTCAACAAAGTTTCTTTCAGTTTCGAAGAGTTTTATGCAATGCAGGCGGGCGCCGGTATCGATGATTGGTTTTTCAAGCTGCTCCCAGATAGCAATGGCCAGGTTTTCGGTTGATGCAAGCTTTCCGGCCATGAAATCAACTTCAAGGTTCACATTCTTATGGTCCAGTTTGTCAACAACAAACTGGTTGATGATTTTGCTGAGATCTTTCAGATTGATCAGAAAGCCTGTTTCCGGGTCAACCGGTCCTTTTACAGTTACAAAAAGTTCGTAATTGTGCCCGTGCCAGTTAGGGTTTGAGCATTTTCCGAAAATTTCAAGGTTCTTTTCATCGCTGTATTCGGCTCTGAAGAGACGGTGCGCGGCATTAAAGTGTTCTTTGCGGGTGATAAAAATCATGGGTTTTCGGTTGTTTTGCCGGAAATTGTTGAAGCTTAACTTGTTTAATAAATTTAAACGAAAATTAAACAAAAAGTTCACTTAAAAGTTCAAAACAAGCCGGAATTCAAGAATAAACCTGAATTCCATTCACCGGTATCAGCTATTCTCCGCCGTGCTTGCTTTTCCGGGTAAGTGTCAGAAACTGGTAAACTTCGAAAATGGTAAAGATCAGGTAAATGAAAAAAAAGCCGAGGATAAACCTTACGGCATCTTCACGGTTGAGGAAAGCATAACTGAGTATGATTGCCAGATACAGCGCCATTCTCAGCACGGTGTGGCTCATGAAGCCGGTAACAAAGCCGGATGTTCCCGATACGGCTTTTTTCTTCAGCAGATAATATGAAATCAGGGAGACCGACATAAAGAAAACCAATACGAAGGGAAGTGCCGGACTAAGGTACTGGGGTGCAGCCAGAAAAGCAGCAAGCATAAGTATGCCGGAAGCTGCGGTAATCAGCAGTAATTTCTTGAGATAGGGATAGTTGCCTGTGCTCATCTTTCTTTGTCTTTGTAGTTGACTTCTTTAACAAGCAACCAGATGGCGCCGCCAACGGCAAGCAGGGAAAGAAATAACGTAAATACCGGGAATTTAATATTCAGCAGTTGATCGGCTTTAAAGCCGCCGAATGCGCCGGCTGCTATTATGATACCCATTTGCAGGGCAATGGCGGAATACCTGGCGTAAGAAGCCAGTGGATTCCCGTTTTTATTATTGTTGTTCGGCCTCGGCATAATGCTGAGCCGGGATGGTATCAGGGGTATTGGTATCCATCCGGCAAGTGCCCGTAAATCTTGCCCCCGGTTCAATGGCAAGTTTGTCGGTCATGATTTCGCCGTTCACCAGGGCGGTTGCCTTGAAAGAGAGCAGTTCCTTTACCCTGATGGTTCCGTTTACCTTTCCTTCGATATCTGCGTTGATGCAGATAATATCGCCTTCAACGGTTCCGGTAGAACCCAGAATCACCTTCCCTCCGGCAGTAACAGTTCCTTTCAGTGTACCGTCAATCCTGATATTGCCATTCGATTCAATATCGCCGGTAATGAAAGTTCCTGACTGGATCAGGTTTGCGGATTGCGGAGGTTCAGGTAGTGTATTTTTTGCCATCACAATTGGTTTATTAACTGCTAATTTCGGATATATTCTTTCAGAGATTACTTTTTCAGGTAATTTTTTTCAAAGAACTGCTTGTAGGCGGCTGTATTTTTTTCCCTGAAGAACACCGGGTAGTTTTCGGCTGAAATCAGGAATTGTTCAAATGTACCTTCTTTCATACCTGAAAAGACATAAGTGTCTTCCTTGATGCCGTTGAAATATCTCATGGCTTTGTCAAGTTCGTTGAAACTGCTGATGGTAATCATCTGTCTGCTGTTATCAAGAAGCACGCTGTTTACCTGAAGCCCTTCCACGCTGTAGTTCTTTATGTTGAAGTCCGAAATCCTGACTTTGGTACCGTAAACATTCACTGAGGCGCCATCTACAATCAGTGCATAGAAATGGGTGGCCCCGGGATTGAACTTATACATGCTGAGGTCGAGCGGTTTTTCGGTCTTTTCCTCTTCTTCCTTCGCGGAGGCTCCGGATGAGGAAGCGCCGGGGCTGCTTTCGCCGAGCAACCTCCGGGCAAAGTCAACAATATCGCTGCCGGGATATTCGGCTACCAGCTTATTCAGTTCAACCCTCATGGTGTCCTGATTTTCCGTTTTTCCGAGCGATACCGCCCTGATAAATGCGAACTTGGGTGAAAGCGATTCGTCCTGGTAGTTGGCGAGCGCGTCGTTGCTGTATATGATGGCGGTACGGTATTGCCCCCTGTTGAAAGCCAGGTATGTTTCTTCATACAGGGATCTTACCCGGTTCAGTGCAGCTTCCAGTTCAAGGTTGTAATTGGGGTCGATCAGGATTTTTGCATAATCGCTGTCGGGGTATTTGCTGATGATGGCATCCTTGTAACGGTTCATCTCCGCTTCGTTGCCCAGGTCCCTGTTTATCCTGTACAGGTGGTAATTGGCCTGCAAGGCGCTTTCGTTTTCGGGGAATCTTGTATTGAGCTGCGAAAGCACTTCGGCAGCCCTGTTTTTATCAAACAGCTCCTCGAGGTAAATAATACCGGCATTAAACAAAGCAGTGGCTATCTGCTGATTACTTGCTTCGATACTCTCTGGTGTAAAAGGAAGGCCTTTCAGGTAAGTATCGCGGCTTTTAAAATCAGCTCCGCCTTTTCCCCCACCTTTACCACCGGCCAGTGTATCTGAAGGGGTCAGTTCGCTGCCATCGTCGGCAAACTGATCGGTCATCACCTCCCGTTTGTTACTGAGCCTCCAGTTGTCTTCGAGCCTGCGCCTGCCCCATTTTCTTGTAAATTCACTGAAACCCATGCTGATGGCCGTAGGGTTGTAAAAATACCAACCGCCTCCGCCAAGGGCAGAAGTGCCGCGTGTCGGGTCAACGATTTGCCTGGTCTGAAGACTGGCGCCGGCCATTTCCTGCAAACGCTCTTCTTCTTCACGTTTTTTTCGTTCCTCTTCTTTTCTGGTGTATTCCGCGATTGCCTTGTCAATAATGGCAAGCCGTTCGGCTTCGGGTAACGCGGCCAGATGCTGCAAACTGTCCTGAATATAAACGACCTGCAGGTTCTCAACCAGACGGGTAAGGATTTCGGTTTTGGTTTCTATCTTTCCGGCATCCGGGAAATCCTTCGGCAGTGACATCAGGGTTGTGTCGTAGTAGGCCTGGGCATTGCGGTAATCTTTTCTGGCGAAATAGATATCGGCAAGCCGCAGCGAAGAAATCGACTTCTGGTAGTCATTGGAAAAACTGGTGGCAACGGATTTCCTGAGGTGGCTGATTCCGAGGGTGTCATTTTTGTCCTTAAGGGCGATGTCGGCCAGCGCATAGTAAATCTGATCCTGGAAATCCTTGTTTTTCATGTCCCTAAGCATCTTTTCAAGCTCTCTGACAATGAGTCTCCTGTCTCCGGTATTGGCATTGTAAACCCTGGCCAGGTTGATGCGGGCGTTAAATGCCATCTCGAATGAAGCGGGGCTTTTCAGGACTTTGGTAAAATATTCTCCTGCCCGGCTGTCTTTGCCTTCGGTCTGATATATCTGCGCTAATATATAATTGAGCCTTGTTTTCAGTTTGGCGTTGCTGTTCAGGGGAATGGCTTTTTCAATCTGTTCCCTGGCCTGGCTCAGCTTTCCCTGGGCAATATACATATCGGCATAAACAAGCGGCAATTCTCTTCTGACAGTCCAGGGGAGCAATGTTTTTGCCGACTCGGCGGTAAGCTCATCCAGAACAGTGATTGCTTTGTCGTATTGCTTCTGCTGCTTGTAGGTTTTTCCCAGCCAGAGCCTGGCTTCATAACGCACCGGATCGTAGTTGTACTGGCGGTTAACATATTCGAAAGCCCTCCGGGCGGCATTATAGTCCTGTTTGTAAAAGTTGGCTTTGCCAATCAGCATATAACTCCGGACAACCCATCTGACATGTTCTTTTTTATCGAAAAACATCGAATGGCGCTGGATAACCTTCGAAGCCTTTTCGATAGCCCTGTCCATATTCGGATTTATTGTCTGGGCATTGCTTTCAGTACCATAATTATAAATCTGTAAAACGGAAGCATAATTATCCTTGGCGTTTTTCCGCAGATCGGCAGCGCCTTCCTTCAGGCTTTCATTGCCATTCCAGTAGGCATTATAATGTGCGGTAAGGTTATGATATGCCCTCCTGGTGAATGTATTCTTTTTTGTAGAACAGGCGGAAATCAAAACGGTAAGCAGCAGTGCCCAGAAGGCAACTGGTCGCAGGTTTACGGTATTTGCAGTCAAGGAAATGCGGGTTTTCAGTTTCACTATAAATAACTGATAATTTGCAAAAATATTTTATTTTTTTGAAACGGCCCCAAAACTCAGTAAATAAACCGTTTCCTTTTTTGCACAGGACAGACAGATGTCTTTATCCGGCCGTTAATCCGGCAGTACTTTTTGGAAGTATTCATCCATGAATCAGGGAATAAATTAGCCGGGTATCTGGTTTTTTCCGATATTTGTGCCCGCAAATTCAAGTTGATAAAATCCCGGTTATGGCTTCCTTCAGGAGAACCTCCGATAGTAATGACGAGCGTAAAGTCCGCTGGTATCATAAGCTGAGGGATAAATACAGGCTGGTTATTCTCAATGAAGACACTTTTGAAGAGAAATTGTCATTCAAACTTTCGCGCCTGAATGTGTTTGTTGTAACAGGGACACTTGCCATTATTCTGATTTTCCTCACCACCTATCTCATCGCCTTTACCCCCTTGCGCGAGTATATTCCCGGGTACAGTAGTGCAAACCTGCAGAAAGACTTATATGAATTGCAGGTAAGAACCGATTCAATCGGGGAAGCCCTGAAAAACCGTGATCTTTATATTTCTAACCTCAAGAGCCTGCTCTCAGGCGAGGTAGTTCCAGTGCCGGATCAGCCGGCAGTTCAGGCTGATTCATTGGTCAGGTCAGGTTATTCCAGAATCAGCAACCTCAGGTCTAAAGAAGATTCAATGCTGAGAAAGGAATATGAACAGGAGAACCTTTATAACCTGAATGTTGATTCCAGGTCTTCGCAGCGGCAGAATACGCCCGTCAGCAAACTCAACTTTTATACGCCCGTTAAGGGCATAGTTACAAACCGGTTTGATGCTTCCAGGCGGCATTACGGCATTGACATCGCTACCCGGCAAAACGAGGCAGTAAAGGCTGCATACGATGGCGTGGTATTTTTCTCGGAATGGACGGCAGAAACCGGAAATGTTATTGCGATACAGCATTCAGGGGCGGTAATCACTGTTTACAAGCACAACTCCGTGCTTTTGCGCAAACAGGGCGCTTACGTGCGTGCCGGAGAGTCCATTGCGATCATAGGGAATACCGGTGAATATTCAACCGGGCCTCATCTGCATTTTGAATTGTGGATCAACAGTTCACCGGTTGATCCTGAGAAATATCTTACTTTCTGACAAGCTGATGCCGGTAATTACGAAAAAGAAAAATCTGGCCATTCTGGGTTCTACAGGTTCCATTGGGTCGCAAGCCCTGGACGTGGTAAGAAGACAATCCGGGCAATTTTGCGTTGAGGTGCTTTCGGCGCAAAACAATGCTTCCCTGCTGATCGAGCAGGCTGTTGAGTTCAGGCCTGATGCAGTTGTTATCGGTGCTGAACACCTTTACCAGAAGGTTGCTTCGGCGCTTCAGCCTATTGATATCAAGGTTTATACCGGTGCAGATGCGCTGGAACAGGTGATAGCGATGGAATCCATTGATATGGTGCTGATTGCCCTGGTCGGATATGCCGGACTTCGACCCACGATTGCTGCCATTGAAGCCGGCAAACAGATCGCCATAGCCAATAAGGAAGCCTTTGTGGTTGCCGGTGAGCTGGTGACCTCCCTTGCCAGGGAAAAAGGGGTTAACCTTTATCCGGTAGATTCTGAGCACTCGGCGATATTCCAGTGCCTGGCCGGTGAATTTCACAACCTTGTGGAAAAGATCTATCTGACAGCATCAGGCGGACCATTCAGGGGAAAGGATAAACAATACTTAGAGCAGGTTACAAAAACCCAGGCCCTGAAGCATCCCAACTGGACCATGGGATGCAAAATAACCATTGATTCAGCAACCCTGATGAATAAGGGACTGGAAGTAATTGAAGCAAAATGGCTCTTCGGGCTTGGGGCGGACCAGATCGATGTGGTCGTGCACCCGCAATCCATTATCCACAGCATGGTGCAGTTCGGTGATGGCTCAATAAAGGCACAGTTGGGGCTTCCGGATATGCGCCTGCCGATTCAGTATGCCCTTTCTTATCCGCAGCGCTTCACGTCTGATTATCCCCGGTTTGATTTTCTGAGTCATCCCGGGCTTACTTTTGAACAACCAGACCGGGAAAATTTCCGCTGTCTCGATCTGGCTTACAATGCAATGAAGTCCGGTGGTAATATGCCTTGCATTCTGAATGCAGCCAATGAGGTCGCCGTTAATGCCTTCCTGAAGGACCAACTAAAATTTCTTCAGATCCCCGACATTATCGAAGCTTGTATGTACAGGGTGGGATTTAACCGTAATCCTGATTTTTCGGTGTATTCAGAAACCGATCGGGAAACAAGGCGGATTGCCGGGGAAATAATCGGTAATCAGTTGGTGTCAGGCTGAACCTAAAACATGTATTTTTGTTACACTCATTCATTTTTTATTCTGACCTCAAAGTATGGAAATCCTCGTTAAAGCTGCTCAGTTACTTTTAAGCCTGTCCATTCTCGTTATTTTTCATGAATTCGGACATTTTATATCCGCCAAGATCTTTAAAACCCGTGTGGAGAAATTTTACCTTTTCTTCAATCCATGGTTTTCGCTCTTTAAATTTAAGAAGGGCGAAACAGAGTATGGCCTTGGCTGGCTGCCTCTTGGCGGATATGTAAAAATTTCGGGGATGATTGACGAGTCTATGGACAAGGAGCAGATGCAACTGCCTCCCCAGCCATTCGAATTCAGGAGCAAACCTGCATGGCAAAGGCTGATCATTATGCTGGGTGGAGTTACTGTCAACATCCTGCTTGCCATTGCAATTTATATAGGTATGCTCTGGATCTGGGGTGAACAGTATCTGCCGACTTCCGAAGTAAATAAATATGGTATAGTTGCTGATTCTGTGGCCCGGGAGATGGGGCTGCGCAACGGCGACAAAATTCTGTCGGTGGATAATGAACCTGTTGAAGATTTCTTTAAGATCCCCGGCAAAATCATTCTCGACAAAGCAAAGACCATACAGGTTGAGCGCGACGGGCAGCCTTTCAATGTTATAATTCCCGAAGGATTCATTGCACGGTTGCTCAAGCATCAGTCCCCTGATTTTATCAACGCCCGTATGCCCTTTGTCATCGCGGGGTTTTCCGCTGAATCTGCTGCCAAAGCGGCCGGCGTGCTCGAAGGCGACCGCGTAATAGGGATCAACGATCTTGAGGTGCTGTATTTTGATCAGTTCAGGGAAAAAATACCGGAATACAGAAATCAGGATATAAGCCTTAAAGTGTTGCGCCAGGCCGATACCCTTACTTTTAATTTCAGGTTGCCCGAATCAGGTTTGATAGGAGCAATGACCAATCCTGCCGGCCTTTTTTCTTTCAGGGATAAGCAATATTCCTTCTTAGCCGCTATTCCGGCAGGGTTTAACCGGACGTGGAAAGGTGTGGGGAATTACCTGAAGCAGTTGAAGCTGATCTTTTCCCCTGAAGCGAAAGCGTATGAATCTGTCGGGGGTTTCATTACAATCGGAAATATTTTTCCGTCTACCTGGGACTGGCAATCATTCTGGAGCCTTACAGCCTTTTTATCGATTATGCTGGCTATACTGAACGTGCTTCCGATACCTGCCCTCGATGGCGGGCATGTAATGTTCCTTTTTTATGAGATCATCACCGGACGGAAGCCTTCCGACAAGTTCCTTGAGTATGCCCAGATCGTTGGTATGGTGCTGCTTTTCGGATTGCTCATCTTTGCCAACGGGAATGACATCGTGAAATTGTTCAGATAGTGGCTGGGCTCCGGATCAGGCATTTTGATAATGCTGAAGCGATTCAGGAACTGAAAACAGTGCAATAATCATTGCGCTGAACAAAGACTGAACCGGGAATATTCTCATCAAATCAACAATTCAGCCCTGACGGGCCTCTGATTGATTAATCCGGGATCAATCTTCAAGTTTATCTTTCAGCGATTTGAACCCCTGTCCGAGAATCTCATTGGCATCCATTACAGTAAGGAATGCCCTGGGGTCAATTTTATTGATAAATTCTTCAAGCATGGCCAGTTCGCGGCGGTTTACCACTGTAAAGATTACTTTCTTTTCATTTCCGTTATACATCCCTTCACCTGTCAGAAAAGTACCTCCCCGGTTCAGGTCGTTGATGATTTTATCCCGGATGGCTTCGTGCTGATCGGAGACGATGAATATGGTTTTTTCGTAGGAGACTCCTTCCAGCACGGCATCTATCACTTTTCCCATCACAAAAATGGTAATCCATGAATAGAGGGGGATATGCCAGTCGCCGAAAGCAACAAATCCCAGCAGCACAATCACGGAATCAACGCCCATCATCAGCTGGCCAAGCGGTAGCCTTGTGTACCTGGCTATGATCATGGCAATAACATCAGAACCTCCGGAAGTGGCTTTTGCTTTGAAGATCAGACCGACCCCAACGCCAACAAGCGCACCGCCAAAGATGGAAGAAAGCAGGGGATCGCTGTCGACCAATGGTTTGAATGCTGAAAAGTAGGAAAATATATCCACGAATAAGGAAGTAAGGACAAATCCGGTAACCGTTTTTGCACCGAAGCGGGGACCGAGGATCTTTGTGCCAAGAATTGTAAGTGGAATATTAAAGGCCAGTGCTGTAAGACCTACCGGCCACCCGAGCAGGTGGTGGATCACGATGGAAATGCCGTAAATACCTCCCGGGACTATTTTGTAGGGTGTGATAAAAAACACATAACCGGCGGATACAAGGAGGGTTCCTGCGGTGATCAGGCCGTAGGAGATAAACCACTTCCGGGTGAACCGTTTTTCCTTCTGTAAGAAAGCCATTTTTTAGCCGGATTTTAATGATTTAAAAAGACGACTGAAGCCTATGCAGCGCTACTCTGAAATTTTGTCGCGCAGCGATTTAAAGCCTTCGCCAAGGATTTCATTCGCATCCACAACAGTTACAAACGCTTTTGGGTCTATCTGGTGGATATACTCCTCCAGGATAGCCAGTTCTCTTCGGTTCAGGACAGTAAAAATAATGGTTTTGTCGGCATCGTTATACATTCCTTTGCCCGGAATATAGGTGCCGCCGCGGTTCAGGTCATTGATGATTTTATCGCGGATCTGCGCGAATTCTTTAGAAATGATGAAAAGCGTCTTGTCATAGCTGACACCCTGCATGGTAATGTCAATGACCTTACCGGTTACAAAAATCACAATCCATGAATAGAGGGGAATTTTCCAATCCTGAAATACGACGAGTCCGAAGAGCACGATTACCGAATCCACATAGATCATCAGCTGGCCCAATGGGAGACGGGTATACTTTGCGATAATCATGGCAACAATGTCCGAACCGCCTGATGTGGCTTTTGATTTGAAAATCAGGCCGAGCCCGAACCCGATCAGAACACCTCCGAATACACAGGCCATCAGCACGTCTCCGGCAAGGCCCAGGGGATCATTCTCCCCAACAATCATGGTCAGCATATCCATAAAAACCGAGGTCAGCACAAAGCCGATCACAGTTTTTACCCCAAACCGGGGCCCCAGAACTTTTATCCCGATTATGGTGAGCGGAACATTCAGTACCAGCCCGAACAACCCTACCGGAATACCTGTTGGCCAAAAGGAAAACAGCCCTTTTGTAAGGTGATGCACCACAATTCCGATACCATAAACGCCTCCTGGGACAATGTTGTAAGGGTTTATGAAAAATACAAAACCTGCCGCAAGGATGAACGATCCGATGACGATCAGTGCGTAGGCGATAAACCATTTTTTCGAAAAAAGTTTCTCGTTTTGAACAAATGCCATGTTAAGTAATTGTTAATCAGTAATATTTGCCAAGACCCTAAGGCGTGGCAAAGGTATATAGATTTTCCTGAAGAAATACTCAGAAAAAGAAGTCTGCTCTTCGGCCGGTTTTAATTTTATATCAGGCTTTTTTTTTAATACTGTATGCGTATTTTTAAGGAAAATGTTACTTTTGTTGCATTGAATGATTAAACCAGGATGGTACTGCATAATAATTCAGTTGTTCTGGTGTTATTAATGCTGCAGAATGAAAAATCAGGGATTTCGCCTGCGGAGATAGAATTTGTTGTTAATAAATCCGGAACGGGATAGCTTTGACCTGAATCTGCTATGATATTTTTCCCAGGATGACAGGAAGAAATTTAGTTGAGTTTTTTATAAAGCCGCGACGGAGCCGGAGGCTTGTGATGTTTATGTCGCTTGCCGGCCTGTTCTTTTCTTCATTTGTTTATGCCCAGCAGGAGCCTCAGTTTACCCTGAATATGTTTAACCACATGGCTGTAAATCCCGGATATGCCGGGTTGAGGGATGCCATCACGGTTACCGGGTTAATGCGGCAACAATGGATAGGAATAGAAGATGATGAGGGGAACAGGGTTTCGCCCGAGAGTTTCGTGATCTCAGGTGATGCTCCTGTCAGGATACTGAGGGGGGGGGTGTCAGCATCGGTGATGCAGGACAAGATAGGTTATTTCAAAGATATCTATGTCAGGCTTGGGTATGCATATAACCGTCCTGTGGGCGACGGAGAGCTCGGAATCGGGTTCAATGTCGGGTTTTTAAACAAGTCGCTGGATATCGGCAAACTTAAGCCGGTTGATGATGATCCGATTCTTAAAGGGGGAACTGAGAGTACCATGTTTACAGATCTTGCAGTCGGGGCTTTTTATCAGCAGCCCGGCGGATTGTATCTGGGACTTTCAGCCACTCAGTTGTTGGAAGGCGCGCGGGAGCTGGGAACCGGCGGGCTTGATTTTCAGTTGCGCAGGCATTATTATGCTGCTGCCGGTTATGAGATCAGCTGGATCAGGAATCCGGCCTATGTGCTGATACCCGGAGTTTTTGCCAAATTTGACGGAACAACGGCTCAGGTTGATATCAACGCCAGGCTTCAGTACAATGAAAAATTCTGGGGAGGGCTGACATACAGGTTTCAGGAAACAGCTGCGGTTATGCTTGGAATGAGCGTAAAGGACCTGAGTTTCGGATACGCCTATGACATACCGCTTTCGCGGATAGGTGGAGCCGGAAGTCACGAAATAATGGTGAGGTACAGCTTTAAGCTTGAGTTGGAAAAGGCCAGAAGAAGTTTCAGGAATACCCGCTTCCTTTAATTTTTAAAAAAGTTGGTTTAATAAATTATATTACTATTTTTGTCGGTCTAAAAAACGGGCAGGGATAATAAAATCAGAGTAACGCTCGTTATTTGCATTAAAATCAGGTACAAACATGAAAAGACTCTTCAACTACATCATTGCTGCCCTTATCCTGAGCAGTTGCGGAAATTCAGGTAACGGGGAACTGGTGGGTGTAAAAAAGCGTGAGAAATTTTATCAGCCCGATCCATTCGGAATGGCTTATATCCCGATGGGTAGTTTTACCATGGGGGTTGGCGATCAGGATGTGCCCTATGCACATATCAATGATCCGCGCACAGTTTCCGTGAGTGCGTTCTATATGGATGAAACTGAGATCACCAATAATGAGTACCGGCAGTTTGTTTACTGGGTCAGGGACTCCATCGCAAGGCGCAAGCTTGGTGAAATAAAACCGGAGGTTTACCTGGTAGAAGAGAATAAGAAAACCGGTGAAACTTATGACCCCCCGTTCCTTAACTGGAAAGCCGATATTAAATGGAACGGCGAAGAGGAGCGTGAGGCGCTGGAAGATATGTTTCTCCCTGAGCATGAACGCTATTTCCGCCGCAAAGAGATCGATACCAGGAAGTTGTTCTATGAATATTACTGGGTTGATTTCAAAGCTGCAGCCGGGAAGGACTATTCAGGCGGGGATCCTGTGAATGCAGGCCTTGCCAACCGCCCGCAGGGACTGAAAGACCGCTCTCTTTATGTACGTAAAGAGATCATAAATGTTTATCCTGATACCCTTGCATGGATCCATGATTACGCATATTCCTATAATGATCCTATGACTGAGCGGTATTTCTGGCATCCGGCTTACGATAATTACCCCGTAGTCGGTGTAAACTGGAAGCAGGCCAAGGCCTTCAGTATCTGGAGAACCGAGTTGCTCAGGGCTTATCTGAACAGCAAGGGAAATGCAGTTGTAAATGAATTCAGGCTTCCGACGGAAGCTGAATGGGAATGGGCTGCCCGTGGCGGAAATTCATTCAGCGCTTATCCCTGGGGAGGCCCCTATACCCGCAACGAAAAAGGATGCTTCCTGGCCAACTTCAAGCCATTGCGTGGTAATTACGTGGATGATGGCGGGTTGACGCCTGTAATCGTGGCCCATTATCCTGCCAACGACTTTGGCTTGTATGACATGGCAGGCAACGTTGCAGAATGGACAAACGATGCATTTGATGAAAGCGCATACAACTTTACCTGGGATATGAACCCTGCATACAGCTACAATGCCAAGGACAGTGATCCTCCCGCATTGAAACGCAAGGTTGTCAGGGGCGGAAGCTGGAAGGATATTGCTTATTACCTGCAGGTAAATGCACGTTCATACGAATTCCAGGATACAGCCAAGAGCTATATCGGCTTCCGTTGTGTACAGAATTACATGGGACGCCAGAAAGATGACAACCCCGCCAGGGCATCAAAAATTTACAATTAATCAGGGATTACCTTTTTTCTGAAACTGAATAAACAACAAACTTTAATCACTCAACAAATTAACACGTAACTATCATGGGATTGAATAATGTCGTCAGAGGGAAAGCATTCAGGAACTTCATGGCAAAGCTTTACGGATGGGGAGCTTCTGTAGTTATTCTTGGAGCACTTTTTAAAATCAATCACTACCCCGGTGCCAATGAAATGCTCATCGTTGGTTTGGGTACTGAAGCCCTCATTTTCTTCTTTTCAGCTTTTGAACCCCCGCACGTTGAGCCTGACTGGAGTCTTGTTTATCCGGAACTGGCAGGGTTGTATCACGGTGGTGGAACAGCCGGCGGTCCTAAGGGGAAAACCCCTACCCAGGAGCTTGACAATATGCTTGAAAAAGCAAAGATCGGCCCTGAATTAATACAAAGCCTCGGCAACGGTTTGCGAAGCCTGAGCGAGAACGCCGGTAAAATGGCTGATCTTTCTAGCGCCGCTGTGGCTACCAATGATTATTCAAAAAATCTTTCAAACGCTGCAAAATCAGTGAATGATCTTTCACTGTCAGTGGCAAAAGCCAACGAGTCAACCAACCAGTTTGCAGTTACCTATCAGCAAACCGCTCAAAGTCTGGCCAAATCGGTTGAGAAATTTGATTTTACCGGTCTGGATAACAGGACATACAGCGAGCAGTTGCAGAAAATCGGAAGCAATCTGGCTGCCCTTAATGCAGTGTATGAACTTCAGCTGAAGAATTCCAATACACACCTTGAGGATACCAACAAACTTCACTCCAGCATCAATCAATACCTTGCCAACATCAGTGGATCAAGTGAAGACATGACCCGTTACAGGCAGGAGCTCGATACACTTACCAAGAAAGTGGCTGCCCTGAACAATGTTTACGGTAACATGCTTGCAGCAATGAATGTGAAATAATTTTGCTGTTGATATTAAACTGATTTTTAACACTACAAGATAAATTTTAATATGGCTGGATACAAGGAGACACCGCGACAAAAAATGATCGCGATGATGTACCTGGTGTTGACTGCTCTGCTTGCCCTTAATGTGTCTGTAGAGATCATTCAGGCTTTCGTCTCGGTAAACAACAGTATGGAGAATACCAACGAGAACCTCAAGCTGAAGATCGATGAGACTTACGCAAGGTTTGAGCAACAGAACCTGATGAATGAAGCAAAAGTGGGTCCTTTCTGGACCAGGGCCCAGGAGGTAAGGAGTCTTTCCAATGACCTGATTTCTTATATTGAAGCTATCAAATGGGATGTAATTGCCAGATCGGAAAAGATCACGGTGGATGAAGCAAAAGTTACCCCGCTTTCAGAGATTCAGAGCAGGGATAAGTATGATGTTTCGACCAATTATTTCTTCGGCGGCTCCCAGGATGGTTCGAAAGGCAAGGCCGGTGAACTCAGGCTGAAAATTGAAAAGTTTAAAACCGATGTCATCAATCAGCTGGATGAAAAACACCGCGCCAATGTAAAACTCGGAATGGATACCGAAGGCCCTTACAAAGATGCCAATGGTAAGAATCAGAACTGGGAACAGCACAATTTTTATCATGTGATTCTCGCCGCCAATGTTACCTTTCTCAATAAGCTGATTGCGGATGTGCGCAATGTTGAAATTGACGTGGTTTCTTTGCTCTACGGCTCCATTTCTGCCGAAGACTACAAGTTTGATATGGTTCAGCCCAAGGTTATCCCTAACTCAAAACTGGTTTTCCAGGGAGATACCTACGAAGCCGAAATTATGGTTGCTGCACTCGACTCTAAACAGAATCCTGAAGTGGTAATCGGCGGACGCACTATCCCTGCTTCGGGTGGTATTGCAAAATATACCGTTACCGCCGGTGCTACCGGCTTGCAGACTTACCGCGGAACCATAAAAGTTGCCGGCCCCGATGGCGAATTGAAGGAATACCCGTTTGAAAGTGAATATTTTGTTATGACCCCTTCACTTACCGTGGCCCCTACCAAGATGAACGTGCTGTATGCAAATGTAGATAACCCTATCTCCATTGCCGCATCAGGGATACCTGAGTCGCAGATTCAACCGACCATCAGTTCGGGTACTTTGCGGCGCGATGGTAAGGATTGGATTGCCCGGGTGCCTCTCGGACAGAAAGCCACCATCTCGGTAGTCCATAATGACGGAAAAACACAAAGGAAAATGGGTTCGGCAGAATTCAGGATCAAGCGCGTTCCGGATCCCAAAGCATTTATTGCAAATACGGATGGAGGCCCCGTTCAGAAGAATATGCTGCTCGCAGCCAGGGCAATTATCCCCCGTATGCCGGATGATTTCGATTTCGACCTTAATTTTGAGATCGTTTCCTATACGTTTGTCGGAGTGCGCGGCGGTGATACATATGAACGCCCGGGAACCGGTAATGTTCTGACACAGGAAATGCAGACCTTTATTTCTAACTGTAAACGCGGAGAGAGGATCTGGCTGGAGAACATTATCGCACGTGGCCCTGACGGAAACCGCAGATTGGGTACCATCAGTCTTATCGTACAATAAGAGAGATGCCGAATCGTTTTACCATGCAGATGCATCTTAAAACATTACTAGCAGGAATTACTGCAAAAGATTTTTGAATCCGGTTTGTCAGCAAAATCCTGTCTGAAAACCGAAAAATAAAGTAACGACGGATGAAAAAATTATTTGGTTATTTTGTTCTAGCCCTTGTCATGGCCGGCCTTGCAAAATCAGCTGATGGCCAGGTGCTCGACAGCCCTCCGCGCGATGGTGTTTACGATAAGAAAGTCACCATTGAGAAAAAGCCCATTACCTATCCATGGGTTCGTGAAGCTGACGTGGTTTGGCGTAAAAGGATTTGGCGTGTGATTGACCTTCGTGAGAAGATGAACCAGCCGTTCTATTACCCTGAGGTTCCCCACAATGACCTCAGAAGCCTTGTTCAGGTTATCCTTGACGCCCTCAAGGAAGGAACAATCACCGCTTATGATGCATCAAGCACTACCGATGAGTTCCTGGTTCCCCTGACTTATCAGGAAATCATGAACCGGCTGGAACGTACCGACTCGGCGACTATGCAAAGACCTTATCCGCCTTATGACTGGTATGATACGGTGATCTCGGTAAAGTTTAACCCCTCCGACGTTAAGCGGTTCAGGATAAAAGAAGACTGGTTCTTCGACAAACAGCGCTCCGTGATGGAAGTCCGGATCCTGGGCATCTGTCCTGTACGTGATAACTATGATGAAAAAGGATTGTTCAGGGCTTATGATCCTTTGTTCTGGATCTACTTCCCGGAAGCCAGGCCTGTTTTGGCAAAAGCCGAGGTTTTTAACCGAAACAACAGTGCTGCCCGGAAAACCTATGACGATATCTTCTGGAAACGGATGTTCACCAGTTATATCTACAAGGAGGACAACGTTTACGATCGCAGGATATCAGACTATGCTACCGGCATCGATGCGCTGATGGAAGCGGAAAGGGTGAAAAACGACCTTTTTATGTTTGAACACAATCTCTGGGAATTTTAGTTCCCCTATTACAGAAAGAAGTGAAACGCCCTGTCTGCCCGACAGGGCGTTTCATTTTCGGGGTTTGTCTGTAAATTGTATCTTTGTCATACTGCAGCATCGGAAAAAGCATGGTCAGGCATATACTCGATACACCGGTTGAATATCTGAAAGGCATCGGCCCCTCGCGGGCTGAAATGCTGCGGAAGGAGATTGAAATCAGGACCTTTGGTGATCTCCTGCATTATTATCCATTCCGCTATGTTGACAGGAGTAAATTTTATACTGTAAGGGAAATAGACTCCGATGCCGCCTGGGTGCAACTTAAAGGCCGGATAACGGCCATGCAGACAGCGGGCTCGGGAAAGGTTTCAAGGCTGGTTATGACATTTCGGGACAGCAGCGGAGAAACCGAGCTTGTTTTTTTTCAGGGATTGAAATGGATCAGGGAAAAAGTTCAGGTTGGCCGTGAATATATCGTTTTTGGCAAGCCAAACCTTTTTCAGGGTAAGTACAATTTTACCCATCCCGATATTGAGCCGGCCGACGAGGAGATTCAGGTTCAGCAGGAGCCTCTTCAGCCGTATTATTCATCTTCGGAGAAATTAAAGAGCCGGGGTTTCACACCCAGAAACTTTGTCCGGATTATGCGGACTTTGCTGTCGCAAGTGGTTCAGGCCATACCTGAAACATTGAGTCCGCAGGTTATGCGTCAGGCGAAGTTAATATCCAGGGCTGAGGCATTGTTCAATATACATTTTCCCAAAGATCCGCAGAGCCTGGCAAAGGCGCAGGAAAGGATCAAGTTTGATGAGCTTTTCTTTATTCAGTTGCAGCTGCTCCGACTTAAGTACATAAGAATGGAAAAGGTTAAAAGCCGTTCTTTTGTCAAAATCGGGGAGTTTTTCAACGCGTTTTACCACAATAACCTTCCGTTCGAATTAACCAGCGCACAGAAAAAGGTAATCAGGGAGATCAGGGCAGACCTGGGTAGCGGGAAGCAGATGAACCGGTTGCTGCAGGGCGATGTCGGAAGCGGAAAAACTCTGGTGGCGCTGATGTCCATGCTGATTGCCCTGGATAATGACTGTCAGGCATGTCTGATGGCGCCGACTGAAATTCTGGCTGCACAGCATTATAAAACCATCAGCCGGATGCTGCAGGGCTTGCCTGCAGAGGTTGCCCTGTTAACCGGATCTACCCGCAAGGCACACCGTGCTGAACTGCACGCCCGTTTGCAGGATGGAAGGTTGCAGATCCTTATCGGGACGCATGCCCTGATTCAGGAACAGGTGCAATTTAAAAACCTTGGTCTGGTTGTGATCGATGAGCAGCACCGCTTTGGGGTTGCCCAGCGGGCCAGGCTGTGGGAAAAAAGCGCAATACCGCCCCATGTACTGGTAATGACAGCCACCCCCATCCCGCGTACCCTGGCAATGACCCTTTACGGCGATCTGGATGTTTCGGTTATTGATGAATTGCCCCCGGGAAGGAAACCTGTGAAGACCTATCACTTCTACGAAAAAGACCGGCTGAAAGTATTCCGGTTTATGAAGGATCAGATAAGCCAGGGCCGTCAGGTATATGTGGTTTACCCCATTATCAACGAATCGGATAAACTGGAGCTGCAGGACCTTATGGATGGAATGGACACCGTTTCCAGGTATTTCCCCCTGCCTGAATATCAGATCAGTATTGTTCACGGCCAACTGAAGGCTGCAGAGAAAGAAAGTGAGATGAAACGCTTTCTGGAGAAGAAGACCCAGATTATGGTGGCCACCACTGTGATTGAAGTTGGCGTGGATGTGCCGAATGCATCGGTGATGGTTATTGAAAATGCCGAGCGATTCGGGCTTTCGCAACTCCACCAGCTTCGCGGACGCGTTGGCCGGGGCGCCGACCAGTCGCACTGTATCCTGATGAGCAGTTACAAACTTACCACTGATGGCAGGAAACGCCTCGAGACCATGGTGCGCACCACCGACGGCTTTGAGATCGCCGAGGCAGACCTTCATTTGCGCGGGCCCGGGGATTTGCAGGGAACGCAGCAGAGCGGCATGGTCGGGTTGAAGCTTGCCAGTCTCGTGAAAGATGAGAAGCTGCTCCGGCTGGCAAGGGAACTTGCTTACCGGACCCTTGATGAGGACCCGAGACTCGAAAGCCCTGAAAACCAGCCAATGGTGAAACACCTGCAAAGCAGTGAATTTGACTGGGGGAAAATTAGTTGATTTGAGAATTAGCGGATTAGCTGATTAAAGATTATTTGAGGAATCCATTTTGGATTGGATTTCTTATCCGGGATCTCCCGCCAGGCCATAAACAAGCATAGACCAGAAACTTTTCTGATAAACATGACCATATTTATCGGGTAGTTCATTATAGGATGTGCTTTTTATTTTTTTGCCACAGAATCACGGAAGCACTGATTTATTTCAGGAAAAGAGATCCCGGATTTATATAAAAAGTTTGATAACTAACTTAAGTATACCTGTGCAAATATTCTTAAAACTAATACCGATCAGATTCAGCCCACCACAAATTTATGTAATTAACTGTATAACAATATGATAAATCTGATTTTTTACTTGCATTTATCTCACAGATAGCTTCATTCTCAAATAGTACATTCAGTCATTATTCATGCTGATAACAGGATTAATATTTTCTATTGAAATTTTAGCCTGAAAATGTGATTTATATTCTTCCTTTCTCCGATACTACATTTTATGATTGAAGCAAATCATAAAAGCGTTTACTTGCAAGCCGGGTCCGGTTTCTTTAAAACACGGTGCAGTAACTGCAATCAGCTATTCAGTTTTTCAGGTTTTGTATAAACTGTGATAAATTCTTTTGTGTGTTTTTGTGCTTCCGCGCTTTGGTGGCTTCTATTAATTGCCAAAGCCTCCATAGTATATCCAACACATCAAATAAGGATTTGCCCTATTTATCTTCTTAACCTTAACCTAAGCCTTAACCTCAACCTCCGGCTTCAGTCCAAAATTCCCTACCTTTGTCGCTTCAAAATTTTCCGCCCTATGAAGATTTCATACAACTGGCTCAGAGATTACCTGGATACAAATCTTACCATTGAAGAACTCTCGCATCTGCTTACCGACATCGGACTGGAAGTGGAAGCTGTTGAGGAGTTTGAATCGCTGAAAGGCGGATTGAAAGGAGTAGTGATTGGTGAAGTGATTACCTGTGACCGTCATCCCAACGCAGATAAGCTTAGCGTTACTACCGTTAATACAGGAGGTGCCGACCTTCTTCATATTGTTTGCGGAGCGCCCAATGTAGCCGCCGGGCAGAAGGTGGTGGTGGCTGCTACCGGTACAATCATCTACAAGGGTGATGAGACTTTTGAAATTAAGAAATCAAAAATACGCGGCGAGGTGTCCGAAGGGATGATCTGTGCCGAAGATGAGCTGGGTGTTGGCGAATCTCACGACGGGATCATGGTTTTACCATCTGATGTGAGGGTTGGAATGCCTGCGGCGGAATATTTCGGGGTAACCAATGACATTGTTTTCGAAATCGGTCTTACTCCCAACAGGGCGGATGCTGCATCACACCTGGGTGTGGCCAGGGATCTGGCGGCCGCACTTACCGCAAGGCATCCTGAACACAACACTGCCGGAGTTAAAAAACCGGATGTCAGTGCATTTAAACCCGATAACAACAATCTGCCGGTTAAGGTTATGGTAGAAGATGCTTTGGCATGCCCAAGGTATTCGGGGGTCACCGTTTCAGGGATCAAGGTTGGTCCATCGCCGGCCTGGCTTGCCGACCGTCTGAAAGCCATCGGCGTAAGACCGGTCAATAATGTGGTGGATGTCACCAACTATGTTTTGTTTGAATATGGCCAGCCCCTGCATGCGTTCGACGCTGCGCAGATAACGGGCAATACCGTTGTGGTAAAGAAAATGCCTGAAGGCACTCCGTTTGTTACCCTTGATGAAGTTGAACGTAAACTGGGCGCTGAAGATCTGATGATCTGCAATTCTTCGGAACCGATGTGTATTGCAGGCGTTTTTGGCGGCATCAGATCAGGCGTGAGCGGTTCAACTACTGCCGTTTTTCTTGAAAGTGCCTGTTTCAATCCCGTATCTGTCAGGAAGACCTCTAAACTACACATGCTGAAGACCGATGCCTCCTTCAGGTTTGAGCGGGGTACCGACCCTGAAATCACTGTTACAGCATTGAAAAGGGCTGCATTGCTGATTAAGGAGATCTGCGGGGGTGAAATTTCCTCCGGCGTGGTTGATGTATATCCTGAACCTGTGATTCATCGCAGAATTCACCTGTCTTATGACTATGTAAACCGCTTCACCGGACAGGAAATTCCGGAAGCAGACATCAAAGTTATTCTCAAAGGACTTGAAATCGGAATTGTTTCAGAATCATCCGGGGGGCTTGAACTTGACATTCCCCCGTTTAAAGTAGATGTTTTCGGCATTGCTGATGTCATTGAAGAAATCCTCCGTATTTACGGATATAATAAAATTGAAGCCGGAGATAAGTTGAATACGAGCATTTCGTATCATCAGCGCCCTGACAGGGAAAAGTTGCAGAACCTGGTCGCAGATTACCTGAGCAGCAATGGATTTCATGAGATCATGACTAATTCGCTGAGCAGCTCGGCTTACTATGAAGGCGGTGCATGGTTTGACCCGGAAAAGTGTGTAAAGATGTTGAATCCGCTTTCGCGTGAACTTGACGTTATGCGGCAAACCCTGCTTTTCAGCGGACTTGAATCGGTCGCCTATAACCTGAACCGCAGGCAGCTGAACCTTAAATTCTACGAGTTCGGGACTGTATATGAGCAAACAGGCGCCAATGTCAAGGGTGATGTAGTGAGGAGCTACCGTGAACAGAAACTGCTTGCCCTTTTTGCAACCGGACGCTTGGTGCCCGAAAGCTGGTATAACAGCGAAAGTTCAGCGGATTTTTATCAATTGCGTTCGTATGTCACCGCCTTGCTGGCAAAAACAGGCATCGATCAGCGGCGCCTTCAGGTTTCAGAAAGCCTGCCGCCCTTTTTTGCAACAGGGAATGTTTATACGCTGAACGGGAAAGCCGTTTATTGTATCGGGCGTCTTCATGACAAATTACTGAAGCAGTTCGGCATTGGTCAGCCTGTGTTTTATGCGGGTGTCCACTGGGATAACCTCGTCGGAGTCATCCGGAATCACTCGGTCAGCTACAGCGAGGTATCCCGGTTCCCCGAGGTTCGCCGCGATCTGGCGCTCGTACTCGATAAATCTGTGAAATATGCTGACCTGGAGGCTGTTGCTTTCAGGACAGGTAAGCAGTTGCTAAAAAAAGTAAACCTTTTTGATGTTTACGAGGGCGATAAAATAGAAGCCGGCAAAAAGTCATACGCCATCAGCTTTATCCTTCAGGATGAAACCAAAACGCTGACCGACAAGGAGATTGATAAATTTATGGACCGTTTGGCCACGGTGCTTGAATCGGAAACCGGGGCAAGGGTGCGCAGGTAATCCTGAAGCCGGATTTGCCGGACATTCTTCAATTCGCGCTTAATCCGGGGGAGGCTGCTCCGGTTGTATTACACTTTTCTGTTTCCCTGATAGATCCCATCGTTGCATTGTGGTAGCCCGCTGCTGAGTTTTTTCCGGCTTCGATTCAGGCAATTTCCTTTTATTTTATATCAGACGAACCGGCATGTATTGTTAATGCCTGAGTTTAACGATTGTCAGGATTATGTTGAGCTCATGCGAGGCGTTGGTTGATAAGTCATAAATAGTTTGGGAGCGATGATAGCCTTTCTTCTAACATCGCGGATGGTCAGTAAATCCCTTTTCAGGCAATCGCTTACAGTTCAGGGCACACGCCTGCCTGATAATTCTGATTTGTATTGACAAAATGTCAGTTTTTTGAAGGGCAATTGGCATACAGTGCCTGTGAATTACTAACTTTGCATTGAATTAACAAGATGTTAAAAGATAATGGATATACAGAATATCAAACAACGGTTCGGAATTATCGGGCACTCACCTTTGCTCGACCGGGCCATTGATATAGCGAGGCAGGTTGCCGGTACTGACATTACCGTGCTGATAAACGGCGAGAGCGGGGTAGGTAAAGAGGTTTTTCCTCAGATCATTCACAATCTGAGTGCGCGTAAACATGGCCCTTATATTGCCGTTAACTGCGGCGCCATTCCTGAGGGGACCATTGATTCGGAATTGTTTGGACACGAGAAGGGCTCATTTACCGGGGCCCATGAATCCCGTAAAGGATATTTTGAGGTTGTGAACGGCGGGACCATATTTCTGGATGAAGTTGCAGAATTGCCGCTTTCCACGCAGGTACGTTTGTTGCGCGTGCTGGAAACCGGCGAATTTATTAAAGTTGGTTCTTCAAAGGTCATAAAAACAGATGTAAGGGTTGTGGCTGCTACCAACGTTGATATTCCCGGTGCTATCAGCAAGGGCAGGTTCAGGCAGGATCTGTACTACAGGTTGAACACTGTGCCGGTTTACATCCCGCCCCTGCGCGAGCGAAAGGAAGATGTGGTATTGCTTTTCAGGAAATTCGCGGCTGATTTTGCAGAGAAATACCGCATGCCCGCACTGGAGCTTGATGAATCGGCCAGGCAGATGCTGATGAATTACCGCTGGCAGGGGAATATCCGTCAACTCAAGAACATCACCGAGCAGATATCAATCATCGAGCAAAGCCGGTTGATTACGGGTGCTATTCTTCATAAGTATCTCCCTTCCGAAAACAGGGACCTGCCTGTACTATACAGCAAAGAAGCGCAGGGCGGGGATTTCTCTGAACGCGAGTTGCTCTATAAAGTGCTGTTTGACATGAAACGCGATATCAATGAACTGAAAAAACTTGTGGTTGATATCATTGACCAGGGAGAAATCAGTCATGAACTGAAGCGCGAACATCAGCCGATCATCACTCAGCTATACAAGGAAATTGACAAAACGGGTCAGCGATTGCACGAAGAAGAGGCTGATCCCCACGCGGAGCCGATTGTGCTTGATACCTTCTATGCCCCGGAGGTGATGGATGAATCCCTTTCACTCCAGAAAAAGGAGATCGATATGATCCGCAAGGCCATTGAAAAGCATGGAGGTAAACGAAAGAACGCGGCAAAGGAGCTGGGAATCTCAGAGAGGACACTTTACCGTAAAATAAAGGAATACGACATCCGTTAATCTGATTAATATGTTTCAAATGGTCAGGAGAGCAGCGAATTGCCTGGTGCTTGCAGCTATGGTTGCGGTGTTTCAGTCATGCGGCGTTTATTCTTTTACCGGTGCATCCGTTCCCCCTGAGGCGAAAACGGTTTCAATATCACTGTTTCCGAATAAGGCCGAACTTGTTCAGCCAAGCCTGAGTCAGACATTCACCGATGCATTGCGCGATAAGTTTTCGTCACAAACCAATCTTGCCCTGATCCCCAGGGGTGGAGATCTGCATTTTGAAGGGGAGATTACCGGTTATTCAACAGAGCCTGTTGCGATCACCGGACAGCAGACGGCAGCGCTGATCCGCCTGAAAGTTACTGTCAACGTCAGGTATACCAACAAATTTAACGCAAAGGATAACTTTGAAGCCAATTTCACCCGTTTTGAGGACTACAGCAGCAGCCTGAACCTGAACGCGGTGGAAGCCGACCTGATCAGCAAAATCACTGAAGCACTGGTTGAAGATATATTTAACAAGGCTGTGGTAAACTGGTAACAAGTATGAAGCCATCCATGTTCGAGTCATTCCTGGCCGATCCCGCACTGCTGGATCATGAAAGCCTCCCGGGGATGGAGCAGCTTGTGCGTGAACTGCCTTATTTTCAGATTGCCCAGATGATGCTGGTCGCGAATATGCGGAAAACGGAAAGCATCAGGTATAATTCGCAGTTAAAAATTGCGGCTGCCTGCGCCGGTGACCGCGGCATACTGAGAAAGCTGATCCACCGGGTGTCGGAATCAGCTGATACACTGAAAGATGTTGCATCTTTAATTCCGCAAATAGAATCAGCGCATGCTGAAAAGACCGGTGAACCCGAAGTTGCGGAAATGCCCGTACAGGAAGATGTCATCCCGGAATCTTTCGGGGAAATTCCTTTGGAGGAGCTGCATGACAGTGAAGCAGAAGGAAATATAGCTGTGCCTTTTGCTGAGTCACCTGATGAGAAGATGGCTCAGGTTCCGGTGGATGGTAAAAGCCTGCCAACTCCTGATGACGAGGAAGCGCATTTGCGTCATCTTCAGCAAATTGTGGCCCGTCGCCTGGCCGAAATTGCCCATTCCGCTCGCGAAAAAGCCTCACCGGAGCCATCTCCTGGCGATGCGGTCGGCAGTGAGGAACTTATACTGCCGGAGCCCGCTTGTGCAAAGGAAATCGCAGATAAGGACGCGCGTTTAAATGAAGTTGCTGAGCGCGGTTCAAAGGATGAGGAGAAGTTTCCCGACGATCTTTTACTGGCCGGAATGGAACTGAATGCGTATGATCTTGAGAAAGAGCTTGGACAAGGTGATGGCCCTGACAGTCAGGGTCGGTCATCTGGCCGTGGATTTACCCTGGCTTCATCCGGCAACAGCGAGTTGATAGACCGGTTTATCCGTAACCAGCCCAGGATCAGCCAGCCCAGGAAGGATTTCTTCAATCCTGTGGATAAGGCAAGGCAAAGTTCTGTTGATCATGAAGATATTGTCTCAGAGACACTTGCCCGAATACAGCTGCAACAGGGGAATCCGGAAAAAGCAATAAAAATATATCGTAAATTAAGTTTGAATAATCCGGAAAAAAGTGCTTACTTTGCAGCCCAAATTGAGAAAATACAGGAGAACCTGTCAAACGGTTGAATTTAACGTTAATAATACAAACTTACAATGGGAGCTTATATTTTAGTTTCAGTGCTTATCCTCATCGCTTGTGTGTTACTGAGTCTTGTAGTGCTGGTTCAGAATTCCAAGGGCGGGGGACTTGCCTCCAATTTCGCATCATCAAACCAGTTTATGGGCGTTCGCAAAACTGCTGACTTTCTTGAGAAAACTACCTGGACGCTGGCCATAATCCTGCTGGTTTTAAGCCTTTTTTCAATATTTGTAATTCCCCGCAATATCAGTGTTTCGCGTACCTCTGATACTGAACTGCGCCAACTGATCAACGAACAATCGGCACCTGTTGAAGATTTTCAGGCTCCCCCGGCTGAATAAGTATCAAAACATTTACGATGAAAAATGTCAGATTGTCATTGCAATCTGACATTTTTTTTTGTCCGGCAGGAGTTAAATTCTTTGCATACCACTGCCCTGAGGCAGGGGAATCCACGTTTCGTGCTGAATATCAGGAATAAAAATATTCATATGCCTGAGAAATATTCAGGAAAAAGGGAGGAAGGGAATACTTTGGCACAAATTATGTCAAAAGGCGTTGCAAACAAGTTAATGTGTAACCTAAAAAATAACAGCAATGACACAAGTGAATGTAAAACCATTGGCTGACCGTGTTCTGATACAGCCGGCAGAAGCAGAGCAAAAAACCGCCGGAGGAATAATTATCCCGGATACTGCAAAGGAAAAGCCCCAGAGAGGAACTGTTGTGGCTGTCGGACCTGGAAAAAAGGATGAGCCCCTTACAGTGAAAGTCGGAGACCTTGTTCTTTACGGGAAATATGCAGGTACCGAGATCACCGTTGATGGGAATGATTACCTCATCATGCGCGAATCGGATATCGTTGCAATCATTTAATTAATCAGAGAGTTCATTTAAAATTATCAAACAATGGCAAAGCAGATTATTTTCAATATTGAGGCCCGCGAAGAACTGAAAAAAGGTGTTGACGCGCTGGCCAATGCAGTAAAGGTTACTCTCGGGCCCAAAGGCCGTAATGTGATCATTGACAAAGCATATGGTGCACCCGTTGTAACCAAGGACGGTGTTACCGTAGCAAAAGAAGTTGAACTGAAAGACGGTATCCAGAATATGGGCGCCCAGATGGTTAAGGAAGTGGCTTCGAAAACCGCTGATGTTGCTGGTGATGGAACTACAACCGCCACCGTTCTGGCACAATCCATCGTTACTACCGGAATGAAAAACGTCACCGCCGGAGCCAACCCTATGGATCTTAAGCGGGGTGTTGACAAGGCCGTTGTAAAAGTCGTTGAGTTCCTGAAAACACAGTCGATCAGGATTGAAGAAGGAAGCGAAAAGATTACGCAGGTTGCAACCATTTCTGCAAATAACGACAGCTTTATCGGCGAAAAGATTGCCGAGGCAATGAATAAGGTTAAGAAAGAGGGCGTTATAACCATCGAGGAAGCCAAAGGTATTGAAACTACCGTTAAGGTGGTCGAAGGTATGCAGTTCGACAGGGGTTATATTTCTCCCTATTTTATCACCGATACCGAGAAGATGGAAGCTGTTTATGAAAACCCGTTTATCCTGATCTATGACAAAAAGATCTCGGTGATGAAGGATTTCCTGCCGATTCTTGAGAAAACCGTTCAGACCGGTCGTCCATTGCTGATCATTGCCGAGGATGTTGACGGTGAAGCGCTGGCTACCCTTGTTGTGAACAAGATCCGTGGCTCACTGAAGATCGCAGCCGTTAAAGCCCCTGGTTTCGGCGACCGTCGCAAGGAAATGCTTGAGGATATCGCCGTACTGACTGGTGGTACCGTTATTTCTGAGGAAAAAGGTTACAGGCTTGAAGATGCCGATCTTTCATACCTTGGCCAGGCCGATAAAATTACCGTTGATAAAGAGAATACTACCATCGTAAGTGGCCGTGGCGATGTGGAAAACATCAAGGCACGTGTTGCCATGATCAAGGCACAGATTGAAACCACCACTTCCGACTACGACCGCGAGAAGCTGCAGGAACGCCTGGCTAAACTGGCCGGTGGTGTTGCAGTGATTTATGTTGGTGCTGCCAGTGAAGTGGAGATGAAGGAAAAGAAAGACCGCTTCGACGATGCACTGCATGCAACCCGTGCAGCCATTGAGGAAGGGATTATCCCGGGTGGCGGCGTTGCTTATATCAGGGCAATTCCTATGCTGGATGATCTGAAAGGTGAAAATGAAGACGAAGAAACAGGAATCGCAATCGTTAAACGTGCACTTGAAGAACCGCTTCGTCAGATCGTTGAAAACGCAGGACTCGAAGGCTCTGTAATCGTTCAGAAAGTCCGTGAAGGAAAGGACGATTATGGATTTAACGCCCGCACCGAAGTCTATGAAAAACTCTTCCAGGCCGGTGTAATTGATCCGACCAAGGTAGCCCGCGTCGCGCTGGAAAATGCTGCTTCAATTGCCGGTATGCTCCTCACTACCGAATGCGTGCTTGCCGATATTAAAGAAGAAAAAGAGCCAGCCATGCCAAATCCGGGTATGGGCGGCATGGGCGGAATGTACTAAGATTCAGCCTATAATGTTATTACAGGAGCCCCGCATAAGCGGGGTTTCTGTATTTATGCCCTGACGAATTGAACAGGTCCTCAATAATAATTGCCTATCTTTGTAATGATAATTCATACTCAGCGTTAAACTGTTGTTCTATTTAAAACAGGTTTTGCCATGAAGACAAGGCTTATTTTCTCTTTATTAGTTGGTCTGCTGTTCGTTTTTTCTGCCGTCAATGCACAGGAGCCGGTATCTGCCTATCCGGTTGATAAGGATACGCAACTGATTACATATCAGGAAGTTGTACAGCAGGCGGGAACTGCGGATGAACTTTATATCCGGTGTATCGAATGGATCAATACACAATACAAGAACCCGGCAGATGCCTGCAGGATACGTAACCGTGAAAGCGGGGTGATAGAGATCAACCACCGCTTTGAAATTCTGAACGATGCTGAAGGTGCAAAACTGATAGCGGGGATCGTTAATTATGTACTCAAGCTTGAATTTAAGCCCGGGAGATACCGTTACACCCTCAGTGACATGACATTGCGACAGTCGTCACGTTTCCCGATTGAGAAATGGATGGATAAAAACGATTCAATGTATTCTCCTTTGTGGGATAAATACCTTGAACAAGTGAATGTTCAGGTTAATGAACTGATAAACAGCCTGAAAGCAGGAATGCAACCGCCGGTAATCAAAGTTGAGGAAAAGTGGTAAGGCGATTTACAGGCTTACTCCGCTGCTTTAACGAAAGTTCTTTTAACGCCCTTGTAATCAAGGGCTTTTTTGTTTCTGATAAAGTTGATCAGCGACTGGGCGGTGGTGATATAAAGCGATGCTCCTTCGTCTTTATGATCGAACTGGTAGCTGCTTGCAATATAACTGCTGATGCCTGTGGCGTAGGTTTTCTCTTCATCCGGGGCGGAGCCGTCTGACAACCTGAACTCCACTTCCATGCCATTGCCAGCTGCATCGGTCAGTACAGTATAGCTTATCCCGGAAGTCTGCAGATCGATGGCCCGTTCACGGTTATAAGCATTCAGGATCAGCGATCTGATTTCAGCCGGGGTCAGGTAAAAAAGAATGATTTCATTTCCGAAAGGGTCGAGCTGATAAACATTCTTTATGGTTATATCTCCTTTGGGGAAATTATCCACACGGATGCCTCCATTGTTCTGAAAGGCGATTTCTATCGGCGCAATGGCTGCCATGGCATCCGTCATCATGCTGCCGAGTTCATCGCTGCCGCTGATTTCGTTCAGGGCTGTGCCGATCATTTCATTCAATTCCTTGTTGTCATTGTATTGCGCTATAAGTCTCAACAGTTCATCATCCTGTTTCCGGAATCCGGTTATGCTGAGTGTTTCTGCCTGTCGGCTGATAATTGTTTTGTCGCTGAGTTTCAGGGTGGTTTTTGTTACATGGCGAAGTCCTGATCCGGCTTGCATGATCATTACGCCATTGAAGACCGACGGTGTTTTGACAAGGGTGTGGGAATGACCGCCCAGAATCAGGTCGAGCGAAGGGAGGATACCGGCCAGTTCAATGTCGGTTTCATAACCGAGGTGCGTCAGTGCAATAAAGACGTCGCAGCTGTCGCGCAAAGATGCATACGATGTCGCCACTTTTAAACCGTCGGGAAAGATCAGTCCTTCCAGCCTGCTGGGATGTGTATCCGGAAGTCCCGCTTCATTGATCTGAATCAGGCTCAGAATCCCGACCCTGATGCCATTTTCAAGGGTAATGATCACATAGGGCCTGAAGCGGACAGGGCTTGAAGAGTCAGGCAGGATATTTGCGCTCAGGAAAGGAAACTGCGCTTCATTCATCCGCCTTGCAAGCACTTCCTGCCCGTAATCAAATTCATGGTTGCCCAAAGCACTGGCAGTAAAACCGGTCAGGTTCATCATTTCTATGATGGGTTGCCCCTTCTCAGGGAACTGGTCGACCACGGGATTTCCGGTAAAGATATCGCCCGCTGACAATAACAACACATATTCTCCGGTCTGTCTGATGCTGTCAACCATTGCTTTAAACCGAGGGAAATTGTCAATTTTGGCGTGCATGTCATTGACCGACAAAATTACCACAGTGGCGGTGTCGCTAACGATGGAGGCCTGAGTATTTAAGCCTGCAGTCAGTAAGAACAATAAAACTACGATCCGGTTAAAAGTTTTCATATTCATTGTTAAGATATTGAAAATCAACCAAATAAATTCTCTGCATCGGTGAAAGTTCGCCGTCAGGTTCCAGGGTATTCCCGAAGTTATCAAGCACCACCGGAAATTGCGGCGGGAGGTCATGTCCAGATGCCCTGTAGTAAGCCCTTGCTGCATCCATGATCTTTGCGCCTTCAAAGAGATTAAATTCAATGTTGTTAACAAACAGGGTCATAATGTATCAGGGGCGATATGATTGTTCAATAATACAACTTTTTTTTGAGTGGATGATTGCCAAAATGCACTTACCTGTGTATTGCAGCATCGGGGATTAATATTAAACAGTTTTCCGCTATCTTAATACGTGCAGGTTTGCTCTATGTTATATCATACACTCTGTCTGGCAGTTTGCCCTGATTTATATTGTTTAATATATTTATCTGAATATTGAACAAATCATTCAGGTTTCGGTTTAAATATGTTGTTATTTAAACAGAACTGTTGATAAGATCGTGTCCGCATTGTTATCAGAACGGCCGCTTATTTATACTTTTGTTGATTGTCCGGGCTGATTTCAGCCTGATTCTGAAAGTTGTACACAATGGTTGAAAAAAAACTTATATCCGGCTTTTCGAAGCTGTCCAAAGACCAGAAACTCTCATTCATTGCCGCGCATATGCCCAATGCTGAGCATATTATCTCAGACCTGAAGTCGTACTGGCATCAGGATGCTACGGTGCAAAAGATGTTTGATGAATTCAGTGAGAACACCCTTACCAATTATTTCTTTCCCTATGGCGTCGCGCCCAATGTAATGATCAACGGGAACATTATGATGGTACCGATGGTGATTGAAGAGAGTTCAGTGATTGCAGCGGCGGCGAACAGCGCGAAATACTGGGCCGGAAAGGGAGGATTCCATTCCGAAATTCTGTCAACAGTCAAAAACGGGCAGGTTCATTTTATCTGGAAGGGAGATTTCGGGCGGTTAAAGCAATTATTCCCTCAGCTGAAGGATCAGCTTTTGCAGCGTACATACCCCATTACCGCGAATATGGAAAAGCGGGGCGGCGGTGTACTTGATCTGGAACTGCTTGATATGACCTCAAAGCTTAAGGATTACTATCAGCTGTCGGTTAAGTTTGATACCCGCGACTCCATGGGGGCCAACTTTATCAACTCCTGTCTTGAAGAATATGCTTCCGGGTTGAGGGCTTTTGTGAATGAAAGCGGATTGTTTGAAGGGGAACCTTTGCAGGTGATCATGTCCATTCTTTCCAACTATACGCCGGAATGTACGGTCAGAACCTGGGTTGAATGCGGCATTGAGGACTTTGCCGACATCGACGATTCGCTCACAGCCGAAGAGTTTGTATGGAAATTCGAAAAGGCTGTGCAGATTGCCCTCGTTGATGTTCACCGCGCGGCTACTCATAATAAAGGAATTTTTAATGGTGTTGACGCTGTCGCCCTTGCAACCGGTAATGATTTCAGGGCCATTGAGGCCTGTGGCCACGCCTGGGCGGCCCGCGACGGACAGTATCGCAGCCTGACGGAAATTAAAGTTGAAGGGGGCCGTTTCCATTACAGCCTTACATTGCCGATTGCTATAGGAACCGTGGGAGGGTTAACTTCCCTGCATCCCATGGCCAGGTTCTCGCTTCATCTGCTGGGCAATCCTTCGGCCCCTGAATTGATGCAGATTGCTTCGGTAATCGGACTTGCCAATAACTTCGGCGCTATAAAATCATTGACAACCAAAGGGATACAGATAGGGCACATGAAAATGCACCTGTTGAATATTCTGAATATGTTCAATGCCGGAGAAAGTGAAAAGGCCCTGGCGGTGGAATATTTCAAAAATCATAAAGTTTCCCATAATGCTGTTGCCGGCTTTTTGAGTTCGATCCGGAACGGTCACGCGAAAAATTAGGGTTATGTCAGCTCCGTATACGGGATATGCAAATGGTAAATTGCTGATTACCGGTGAATACCTTGTAATATACGGGGCATTGTCATTTGCCGTGCCATTGAAGGTTGGCCAGGGCATTCAGCTCCGCAGGGGAGATGAGGCCGGTGTTCTTGCATGGAAGGCCAGCGATCCTTCTGGTATCTGGTTCACTGCACGGCTGTCGATGAATGAACTGGAAATTCTGTCAGCATCTGATGATATAGTTGCCGGCCGGCTGAGCCATTTGCTTAAAGCTGCAAGGAAACTTAATCCTGTATTTCTGACCGGAGAAGCCGGAATTGAGGTACAAACTGTGCTTGATTTTGACCGCCACTGGGGCCTGGGAAGCAGTTCTACGCTGATCGCCCTGGTTGCGCGCATGACCGGTGTGGATGCTTTCAGCCTTTACCGGGCTGTTGCGGATGGTTCGGGTTACGATGTTGCCTGCGCGCTGTCTGATACGCCTGTTCTGTACAGGGTGTACGGTGAAGCCCGGGATATACAGCCTGTCAGTTTTGACCCGCTGTATGCCGGTCAGTTATATCTGATCTATCTGGGCCGAAAGCAGGACTCATCCCCCGAAGTTACTGAATTCAGAAAAAAACGGCCTTCCGGTCTTGCGAAAGAGGTTGAAGAAGTGACCTTTTTAACGGGAGAGATGGTCCGGTGCACTGATTTCGATAAGTTTTCAGCGCTTATCGAAAGACACGAGCAGATATTATCCTCTGTCCTGGGTCAGGTTACCGTTAAGAAGCAGTACTTTAATGATTTTCAGGGAAGCATTAAATCGCTCGGAGCCTGGGGAGGCGATTTTATTTTGGCAGCATCGGCATCAGGATCCGGATATGTAAAAGCATATTTCGCAGCGAAAGGGTTAAATGTTGTTTTTCCCTTCCGCAGTCTTGTAAAAACGGCTTATCCTGCACCCGATAAATGAAAGGTGGTAATATGACATACAGCACCAAAGATATTCCGGCCACGGGCTTGCCGGCATGCTGGAAGAGCCCTTCCAACATTGCGTTGATCAAGTACTGGGGCAAGCTCGACGGTCAGATACCGGCCAACGCTTCCCTTAGTATTACGCTGGGCAATGCTTACACGGTAACCCGCGTTTCAGCATCACTTCACGATACTCCCGGCTCCGGTCCTGAAGTGGAATTCCGGTTTGAGGGGGAGGTTAATCTTTCCTTTTCGTCAAGGATCAATACATTTCTTAAATCAATAACCGGCCATTTCCAATATCTGCCTGACGTAAAACTCTCTATAGAAAGCGGTAACAGTTTTCCGCATTCCGCCGGTATAGCCTCTTCCGCATCAGGAATGAGCGCACTTGCACTCTGCCTTTGTGCGATTGAGGCTCAGTTACAAGGCAATGAAACCGGGACTCCGGGCTTTTATGAAAAGGCGTCCTCCATTGCCCGAATTGGCTCAGGCAGTGCCTGCCGTTCAGTTTACGGAGGAATCACCGTGTGGGGTAAGCATTCAGATGTGCCCGGTTCGTCAGATGAATATGCAGTGCCGCTCCATTTTGACCCTCATCCTTTGTTTTCGGGCCTGAGAGATACTATCCTGATTGTGGATCCGGATGAAAAAAAAGTTTCGAGCAGCGTGGGGCATGGCCTGATGAAAGGCCACCCTTTTGCAGCATCCAGATTTGCCCAGGCCGCGAAAAACCTTTCAGAATTATTGGTTGCGCTGAAGTCGGGGAACTGGCAGGTATTTGCCAGTCTCGTGGAAAACGAAGCCCTGAGCCTGCATGCCATGATGCTTGCTTCGGATCCCTGGTTTATTTTGATGCATCCTAATACATTATTGATTATCAATAAAATAGAAGAATTCAGAAAACAAACGGGCGCAAAGGTTTGTTTTACCCTCGATGCAGGGCCGAACATACATCTGCTTTATCCGGAAGAAGAAGCTAATCGTGTTGCTACCCTTATCGAAAGCCTTAAATTGTATTGCTTCAATGAAAAAGTAATTGAGGATTCAGTAGGGGAAGGGCCAAAACAATTAACCTGCAGATAATGATGAAAAACAAGACCGGGATTTTCTATGCTAAAATCCTTCTTTTCGGCGAATACAGTATCCTGTGCGATTCCATGGGGCTCACCATTCCCTATACACATTTCAGGGGAGAGCTAAGTTTTATCAAGCAGGACAAGTATACAGATTACGATTTTGCCGTCAGTTCGAACCGTTTGCTGAAGGAATACGCTTCCTATCTCCGGAGCCTCAGGGAAAGCGGTACCTTGCTGTGTGATTTTGATGTTGACGCATTCGAGAAGGATATTTCGGAAAGCCTCTATTTTGAATCCACCATTCCACAGGGTTATGGGGTAGGCAGTTCGGGTGCCCTGGTGGCAGCGCTTTACGAAAGGTATGTCAGGGATCATATCCCGGGAAACCGGCGCCTGCCAAAACATGATGTGCTCAAACTCCGCGAGATATTCTCCCAGATGGAAACCTATTTTCATGGAACCAGTTCTGGAATGGATCCCCTGAACTGTTACATCAAACACCCCTTGCTGATCCACAACCGCAAAGATGTGTGCATGGTGGGTATCCCCAGAAACAAGCACGATAAAAAGGGGGCCATTTTTCTCATCAATACCGGAAACCCCGGTAAGACAGGCCCCCTGGTAAATATATTTCTCGACAGGTGTAAACTTGATGACTTTATGACCCGGGTAAGGGAAGAAATGATTCCGCTGAATGATGCCTGCATTAAAAGCCTGATAAAAGGTGAAACCCGGCGGTTTTTTGATACCCTGCGTGATTTATCCCGCTTCCTTTACGACAACCTTGAGCCGATGATTCCGGAAGCATTCCGGAAGATCTGGCAATATGGTCTGGAGACTCATTCCTATTATCTGAAACTCTGCGGCTCAGGTGGAGGCGGGTTTTTGCTCGGTTTCACCGACGATCTTGAAAAAGCCAGGACTGAACTTCGCAACCAGGATATTGAAATCATCCCGGTTTATAAAAGCCTTAATGATGCAGAATAGCCCTTGCCCTTTCCGGAGTCAGTTGCTGCATTTTTAAAGGTATAATCGGAAAGTATTGGTTTGTTATTAATTGATAAGTAGTTATCGGGTGTAAATATGGAAGTAAACTCAGCGTCAATCAGGATAAGCGGGCAGGTAACAGATGTGGTTTCGGGCACTATTTTTCCCGGAGAAGTGATCGTTGAAAACGGTCGCATTGCTGCCATAGGACGTGTTTCGGTTGCCGAAGACCGGTATATTCTTCCTGGCCTGATCGATGCCCATGTGCATATTGAAAGTTCCATGCTTTTACCTTCGGAATTTGCCCGCCTGGCAGTGGCACATGGCACAACGGCAACGGTATCCGATCCGCACGAGATTGCCAATGTGCTGGGCATGGATGGGGTAAAATTCATGATTAGCAACGGCCGGAAGGTGCCTTTCAGGTTCTTTTTCGGTGCTCCTTCCTGTGTGCCTGCTACCGGATTTGAAACCTCTGGTGCCCTTCTTGGTCCGGCAGAAGTGGAGGAGTTGCTTTCATGGCCCGAGATCCGGTATCTTGCCGAGATGATGAATTTCCCGGGTGTCCTTCATCAGGATGTGGAAGTAATGGCAAAGCTTGCCGCAGCCGCAAAATACGGAAAGCCTGTTGACGGGCATGCTCCCGGGGTGTTGGGCGAAGATGCCCGTCGGTATGCTGCCTCCGGTATTTCGACCGATCACGAGTGTTTTACACGTGCGGAAGCCCTTGACAAAATCAGGGCCGGCATGAAGGTGCTGATACGCGAAGGTAGTGCCGCCCGGAATTTTGATGAGCTGATCAGCCTGATCAAAGATTATCCGGAAATGATTATGTTCTGCTCCGACGATAAACATCCTGATGATCTGATCAACGGGCATATCAACCTGCTGATCAAAAGGGCGCTGAAGTCGGGTTATAAATTGATGGATGTATTGCGCGCCTGTACGCTCAATCCGGTAAGGCATTACGGACTGGATGCCGGACTGCTGCAGCCTGGGGATAAGGCTGACTTTATCATCATAGATCATCCTGAGCATTTCAACATCCAGGCAGCCTATGTGGATGGCATCAAGGTTGCAGAAAACGGTAAATCATTGATTGATAGGGTTAAAGAGGAGTCTCCTAACGCTTTCAATGCCCTGAAACTTTCACCCGGTATGCTACGGATTGAGGCTGCTTCCGGCCGGATAAAAGTTCAGCAGGCTTTGGCCGGACAGCTGATTACAGAGAAAAAAGCTGTTGCCGCCAGCATTTCGGATGGTATGGTTGTCAGTGATCCTGAGCGGGATATTCTGAAGATGATCGTCATGAACCGTTACAGCCCTTCTGTGCCGGCCATGAATTTTGTTGCCGGCTTCGGCCTGAAAAAAGGAGCCATTGCTTCTACGGTTGCCCACGACAGTCACAACATCATCGCGGTGGGTGCCGACGATGCTTCCATCGCAAGGGCTGTGAATATGCTGGTAGAGGCCAGGGGTGGGATCGCCTGTGTGGATGGGCCTGATATGCTGGCAGATGAAGGGGCAATTCTTCCTCTTCCCGTTGCAGGGATCATGTCGGCAGATGATGGTTTTACCGTGGCAGAAAACTATAAGATGATCAACCGTAAAGTCAGAAACCTCGGGTCTTCGCTCGAGGCGCCATTTATGACACTGTCCTTTATGGCCCTGCTGGTAATTCCTGCGCTCAAACTCAGTGACAAAGGATTGTTCGATGGTAACACATTCAGTTTTACCTCGCTTTTTGAATAAAACTAATTACATACGTAACATATACTTTTTTTACGAATTATTTATGTATCTTTGCGAAAAATTTAATCCATAAGATTATGGCAAAAGAAATAGTTTTAGACATCGTAAAACTTGAGGCCGCTGCCAGCAAGTTGCGTGCAATTGCACATCCGATGCGGATCGCGATCATCGATCTGCTTAACGAGAAAAAGAAGCTGAGTGTTACCGAGATCTACGAATACCTGAAAATTGAACAGGCTGCCGCTTCTCATCACCTCAACATACTGAAAAGTAAGGGCGTTCTTCTTTCAAAACGCGAGGGAAAGCAAATCCACTACTCGGTCAAAGCTTCTGCACTTACTGAGATTGTTCAGTGCATTGATAAATGTAACGGATAATCAGCAGAATCATTTATTCAGTTTACCCTGATCAATCCGGAGGAGATGTTTATCCATCTTTTCCGGATTGTTGTTTTTCCGGGGGATACATTGAATTTTCCGGCTAATTCAAACTCCAGTCTTCTTCCATAGTCCAGTTGGCCCTGAGCTCAATTTCCTTGGAGAAATAGGATACAGGTTCCGGTTGTATCTTTCTCAGATAATTTCCGGTGTCCCACTTACCGTTGTTATTCAGGTCATGAATCGCTTTAAAGCGGTATTTTCTTGGCGGGAGGTATGTGAACTCCAGGCTGGCGTTTCCGGTTATGCTGTGTTGTTCCAGAATACTTTCCTTATCGCCCAGTAACTGAATGATATAACTTTTCTTCTGATCAGGAACCGTAATATTGATTTTTATAAATCCGGTTTCTGCTTCACTCATCGCTTTGAATTTATAGGCTGTGCTGTCGTTTGCCTGACCGAATACGCTGATCAGGGCGCTGTCGTTCACCTCCAGAAGATAGGATTCTGCTTCCTTCCAGGAATGGCTGATGTGTAAACGGGTTTTCAGGGAATCGGAGAATGTAATGACAGGTTTAACTTCCAGACTATCGTGATAAAGCCTGATCCGAGAAAGATCCGCTTCCTTTACCGGATCGGCGAGGGACAGGATTAACGGTCTGCCGGGTTTTATTTTTGAAGAAATCAGGTTTGGACGCATTTCAAGCGATTTTTTCTTTGCGACCGTACTCTTGTCTTTTCCGGTGTTTCGCGCAGCAGGTTTTAAAGCAAGGTCGAGCGTATCAAGTACTATCCCGTTGTCTGAAATCTCCAGCATCAGGCTGTCCGTTCCGGGGCCCGGAATCCAGAGCGTCAGCGAGTCACGGGTAGCATTGTAAGTGATGAGGTTCCACGCTCCTTCCAATGGAGGATCAAGAGGCTTAATGTGCACATCCCTGACCGGTTGCCGGAAATAGAGGCCTATCACATTCGCCCTGATTACCGCTCCTTTCTGCAGGCGTTGTACTGTGTCGGTTTCCCGGAACTGATAGATCAGGTAATTCTTCACGGGCGAGACCTTTACGGCAGGGGCTGCTACAGCCAGTGAATCACCCGGCTCCTGATGAATGGTGTCGGGCGCCATTTGCAGGGGTTCATGGTGTGCAGAACCGGCTTTTGTTGTATCCGGGAGTACTTCCTTACTTTCCGGGGAAATTTCTGGATTTTTTTTTGCCGGTATATCCGGTTCAACAAGGGTGTCGGAAAATCCGATATCCTCGGTGGGCATATCGTAAATATAATTGGAATTAATATCTGATAGTGCAAACATCAGGTATTTGTTGCCGCGCAGGTTGTTGAGCCTGAACTCACCGGATTCGTTGGTACGTGCCACGTAATAGGGCCTGCTTTTGTATGGAATGGAATCGCTGATGCTGTCATACAGCATGACAAAGGCGCCCTTCACAGGTTGTAAAGTGAAAGCATTCAGCACTTTGCCGCTCATTGACAGTGAATCAATCACAGGGCCGGTTGAAAAAGTGAAGCTATAGCCCGGGATGGGGTTTGACTCGGTAATATCAACGATGGCATCACCGAAAAAGAAATTGTACGTTGTGTTTTCCTTCAGGGACTCCCTGAACTTCATGGTCAGGGTTTTGCCCTTCATTATAAAATCAGGCATTTCCGAAAGGGGCGGCGATACCATCAGTTGGGTGTTGATGTCTTTCAGGTTGACAAATTCACTGAAAGTCAGTGATACCCTGTCGCTGCTGAAATTGACACTCTGGTTTTCGGGTACAGACCGGATAATTTCCGGCGGAGTAGTGTCTTTTGGTCCTCCTGTTGGCGCTACGGGATTCGCACAGGCAATCATGACCAGCATTCCTGACGTAAGCAGATTGAAAACAATGTGGTTCGTATTGCGGAATAATGACATAGCATGAGTAAACTTTTGCAAAGATGGGAAAATTTCAGAAAGGCGGCCCGAAATATGTCACAACAAGCATGGCGTGAATATGCCAGTATACATTGAGGCCTTTTTTTGGCCGAAGCGGGCCGGGCTTTTTCCCGGATTATACGGAATCAATGTTTTGGATAATTTTTTCAAAGAGAAAGGCCGCCATTGGCAGCCTTTCATGATTCTGAAATTCAGTTTTTCAGCTTATAGTTATCAATAGCAGGTTGAGCAATGATTGAGTTAAGTTCAATAACGGATTAACCTCCTGGTCAGGACGGCGCCTCCGCTGGTACGGAGTATAATAATATATACACCTTTACCGGCGCCCGATATCGGAATATCAATGTCATTGATCCCGGCCCTGAGTGCAAAGTGCTCTTTGGCAATGCTTTGCCCCGCGCTGTTGAGAATTTCACAGGAAATGACAATAGGTTTGCTGAGTTTGAAGCTGATTCTGCTCACCTCATTCGACGGGTTAGGATATGCCTGACTTACAGCCTCCATGCCTTCGGGCAGGTTTTCGCTGATACCGTAAAGGATGTCTGACTCGTAGATAAACATCTCATTGGTTTCTGATATGCTGTTTGCATTGTTCAGCGCAATGGTCCGGAATTCCGAATCTTTTCCGAAGAGTTCGGCAAATAGTGTATAGGTTCCTTCGGAAAGAGATGTAAATTCAAAGTAGCCTTCCTGGTCGGAAATAGCCATGGCATGGTCGGTGCCGCGCCTCAGGAAAATGGGAATCGCCTCTGCCGGAACAGCGCCGCTGCCTGATTTTGTACCTGCCGCATGGTAAATATGGCCTGAGATTTTTCCGGGGCCATATACATTGCCCAGGGTGGCGGGTACCAAATGAATGTCGGCATTGAATATGTTACCGGTCAGGTTTATTATTTGGGCATCAGCCCAGTGAACCACGTCGCCGTAGTAAGTCGGCAGGTATGATCCGGTATATTGGGATCCGAACGCAGGTTCAGCCTTAATCCGGTATTCGCCGACAGGAAGGGCCGGGAAGAAGTAATAGCCCAGGGTGTCGATCAGATCGGCAAAGATATCCACAACCTGTCCTCCCGATGTTTTAAATGCATTGACATATCCCAGGTCCAGCGGGTAGATTCCAGCAAAGGCGGTTCCACCGGTCATAAATTCGTCCGATACCTCCAGGGCCGCAGATATCTGCATTGTCTGGTCATAATCAATGATCTGGCCGGGACGTGTTTGGGAGTCAAAACCTGCTTTTTCAAAAGTAAGGGTATAAGTCCCGGGAACCACCTCTAGGTCGTAATTACCTTGAGGGCCGGTGAATGTCGTATAGGGGCCTGCACTCACCTGCACCCCTTCGATGGGCTGGCCGTTGCCTGCATCACTCACATGTCCGAAGAATTTTGGCGCTGCTGATACAATCATCAGGTTATATAGGGGCAATGACGCATTTCCCTGCTGTATCTCACATTGAATGGTCTGCTGATACCTGCCGGGTGTATAACCGGCAGAACTGTAAGTTAGAGTAATTTCAGTCTGTGAAAAAGGCTGTAATACACCGGAAGCAGGCTCAACCTGTGTAATAAAATCGGATTGCGCCGAATCGGCGCTGAAAAGCACGGAAAGGTTGTTGTGCAGGTAATCCTGATTGTAAGCCACCTGCAATCCAAGGGCGGGATCCGGAGATTGAATGCCTACAGTTGCGGAATTCAATGCGAATTCAGGAGAAAACGATTTGTAATTCAGCATGATGGACCCATTGGCGTAAATTACTGCCTGAAATGTCCCGATGCCGCTTCCAACATATCTTCTTGCATTTTCGAACTGAATCACGGTTTTATCCGGGAATTGCTGGTAATAAGCAGTGGCTGAATCGTTCATAAAGTTCAGATCGTCCCACAATACAGCAATAAAGTCCGGTGTCTGATTGTTTGTGGGAATTGGCAGATTTGCGAATGGAATCATGAAATCGCTGAATTGAATCAGCCCGTTGGAACTGACCCAGAATTCATTCCGGAGCATACCGTAATAAAGAAAGTCAAACCCGATGGGGAAAGGGCCGGCCCTGTTGTCATCCGACAAACCGGTGATTTCGGTGCCTGAATCTGAAATGTCAATCCAGGTGTATGAAAAACCGGCTTCGTCGCTGTCAATCCATTGATAGCCAAACACGTCAGGGCCTCCACTGTTCCTGATGACAAACTCAGGAAAACTGAACGAAATATTGTCAGCAGTCTGGTTAATCACCATAGTGGTTACGGTAGTGTCAGAACCGGGAAGTAATCTGGCAGACAGGCTGGCCGGACTGATCAGGATTCCGGGGTTCTGTGCCGGCAGTGTACTGCATGCTACCATGATCAGTACTGTAAAGAGCAGAAGTTTTTTCATGGGACTGTGATGGGTTATGTTTTCTAGTAGCTGTTTCAATAAAGGGTGAATTAGTGAAAGAAAAGTTTCATTTCAGCGGGAATAATTTGTAATAAGCACTGAACCTGACCTGGAATGCCGTGAAGCCATCAGCCGGTTTGTCGGAGAACCGGAGGAAATGATGCGTAAGCAGGGGCTCGAATTGCAGTCCGAACTGCTGGTTCAACGCATATTCCAGTTTGAGGCCGCCACCCAGGCTCAGGTAGCTTTCCGGGGCTTCCTGGTGTTCCAGAATGGTGGAAACGAGCCTTGATGATTCAACATTGAATGCGCTATAGTGCATCTTTTTATTCCTCATCAGATGTAAGGCGCCGCGGGAGCAAACAAACAGGGAGAGGTTACGAACTGTTGCAATTTTGTAAGAAATCTCCATGGGGATATCCAGGTAGGCGTATTTCCTGTGAACCACTTCATTCAGGCTGTGGTCAACGGAGTCGTATATTTCAACAGTCGTGGTGAAGTAATAGGTCTGGCCCGATGCCGGATCATAGTAAACCGAATCCACATAGGGGTAGGAAAAGATCAGCTCGTTGGTTTTGTATTGGTAAACAAGGTTTGTTTTATTTGAAATAAGGGAGGTTCCTATGCCGGTTGCGATGTTCATCCGGTTCAGTCGAAGGTCGAGGCTGAGGAATGTGCTACGGATCATTTCGCCGGGGCCGGAACCGGAAGGGAAATCTGCTGCCAGGCCTGCACGAACCAGCCATTCAGGCGTTGTCCCGCTGAAGGGATTGCAGTCATCACCATGCTTCCTTAATTTCATCCTGTTTCCGGTATTTGAAAATGCAATGCCTGCAACCCTGCAAAAAGGCATGAAGGACAGGTCTTTGTCATTGATCAGATACTGAACACTCGCGGCTGATTCATTGAATGCCTGAACAAAGCTGATTTTATTTCCGGCTGATGTAACGGGCTGATCAGTGACGGTTTCTGAATGACCTGGCAGAAGGGCTGTCAGGCTTTCTTTTTCAGGAATACGTTTATCTGTCCCCGTTTCCCGAAGGTCCGTCTGTTTGTGTAAATTCAGCGCAGGCTGTTTTGCAGTTTCCCGCACAGGCTGTTCCATGAAGGGGAGATATTTCGATGCAAGAAAAATTACGAACAGAACGGTTGCCGCTGTGAACAGGGTTGTTGTGAGCAGCCGGCCTGATCTGATTCCGGCGGCCGAAGATACCGACGACCAGGCTCCGGCAGGTGCTGGATGCACAGGAAGTTCTGCTGACAGCGGTTTGTCCATCTGCCAACGGATTTCCTCCCACACAAAGTCTCCGGGACTGTGGATGGGCAGGTCACTCACTGCCTTTTTAAGGCTGCCGGCATTTATTTCATTCATAGTCTTTTCCGTAGTCTGTCAATCGTTTTCTCAGTAGCTGCCTTGCCCTGAAAAGCCTGATTTTTGAAGTCCCGACCGGAATGTCAAGCATCAGGGCCGTTTCTTTATGGGTATATCCCTCGACTTCGAGCAGCAGGAATATCACCCTGTAAGCGTCAGGCAGGGATAAAATGGCTTTTTCAAGATCGTTGGAATTGATCCATGCAGGCCAGACAACCGGTTCGGAATCAGGTATATTTGTGTCATTTCCTGTAGGGGTGCGATTCAGCGACTTTAATTTTTTCAGGGCAGAACGTACGGTAATTGTTTTGATCCAGGCGCCCAGGGTTGATTCCCCCCTGAAGTCCTGAATATCGCGGAACACCTGTATAAAACTCTCCTGTAATGCATCATGGGCTTCATCCTGATCGTTGAGTATCCGCAGGGCAATGGTATACATGGCATCCTTGTAAAGATCAAAAAGCTTCTTCTGTGCTTTGTAATCTTTTCGGATGCAGTCACGAACCAGCGTGATTTCATCAGGCGCCGGGCAGGTTGTTCCTGAGTTCGAAAATTTCAAATGATACCGTTTTGGACAAGCCTTATATTTAAAGGGTATTCAGGGTGTGAAAAGGTTTCAGTAAGTTGAAAATTTTCCGGAAAATGTTTCAGATGGCTAAAATTCAGTTTATTACCGGCCTGTTTCACCTGTACAAATCTAATGATTATCCGGTAATCATTTACGCTTTGCTTAGGCTGTTCATCGCTGCCGCGTATTTTTTATCCGCCTGATTTACTGTCAGAAACCGGTATTTACGGTTCAGGGTGGAACGAATTGGGAGATAATGGTTAATTTTACATTCTGTTCCGCTTTACACCATGAAAAAATACAGTATACCTGTAGTTGTTTTATCGATGTTCCTGTGTCTGGGTGCCGGTATGGGGCAGGCTCAGGTAACTATTGGCTCGGGAGTGGATCACTGCTGCAGCAAGCCAACCCTGCTGAAACGGCAGGTTGTTGACAACAGGGAGCAGCAAGCCTGGAATTATGATGTGGACTACCTCAGGTTTATCCTCGATATTGATCCTGCGCTTGAGCCGATCATTGGGGCGGTGCTGACCAGGCTGATCCTTACCGGAGAGGCTGCCAACGGACTGAGGATGGAGCTGAGCACCGCGCTAACGGTTGATTCGGTGCGATGCAATGGTGCTGTGACCGGGTTTCTGCACAACGGGGATTACAACCTGCTGATCAGCCTGCCTGCCGAAGCCCGGAAGGGAGAAATGCTGGAAGTGGAAGTGTATTATCATGGCATTCCCCCTTCCGGTGAAGGATTTGGATCGGTCGGCCGGGGTGAGCACGCCGGGATTCCGGCTTTCTGGACCTTGTCGGAGCCTTATGGCTGCCGCGACTGGTGGCCGGGGAAAAATGACCTGACCGACAAGGCCGACTCCATTGATGTTATCGTGAGATCGCCGGATATATACCGCACAGCATCAAACGGACTGTTGGTGAAGGATGAGGTGAACAATCACATCCGCACCTGCCACTGGAAACACCGTTACCCGATTGTGCCTTATCTGATTGCCGTGGCTGTGACTAATTACGAGGTATATGACGAAACCGCATATCCCGCAGGCATTCCTGTACTGATTCAGAATTACGTATACCCGGAGGCCCTGGCGCAGACCATGCAGTATACAGCGCAAACGGCCATGATTATGGAGCTTTTCAGTGATCTGTTCGGGATATATCCGTTTGCCGTTGAAAAATACGGACACGCCCAGTTCGGATGGGGCGGAGGAATGGAGCACCAGACCATGTCGTTTATGGGGCGCTTCGATTATGAGATCATTGCGCATGAACTGGCCCATCAGTGGTTTGGAAACACCATTACGCTGAATTCCTGGCAGGATATCTGGCTGAACGAGGGTTTTGCCACTTACCTTGCCGGGATGTCGTACCAGTACTTTTTCGACGGGTATTACTGGCCTTTCTGGAAATCGCAGGCCATCGAATATGTAACCTCCGAACCCGGGGGTAGTGTGTTTTGCGAAGATACTGCCAATGTGGAAAGGCTGTTCAGTCCAAGGCTCAGTTACTACAAAGGGGCGTTGCTGCTTCACATGCTCAGGTGGATTATGGGCGACGAAGCGTTTTTTAAGGCCTGCCGGAACTACCTGAATGATCCCGAACTGAGATACGGCTTTGCCGGCACCGGCGACCTGAAGGCCCATCTGGAAACAATGCACGGGCGGGACCTTACGTGGTTTTTCGACGATTGGCTCTATGGCGAAGGATTTCCATCCTGGCATGTCCGGTGTACCCGGCTGGCGGGAGAGGATTACGAAATTGAGCTGACACAGCAGCAGTCCCATCCTTCCGTTGAGTTCTTCGAACTGCCGGTGGCCATACAATTCAGGGGAGGGGATAGGGATACAACAATAGTATTTGATCACAGGTATAATAATCAGTCCTGGATGATTTATCCCGGCTTTATTATTGACAGCGTGAAATTAGACCCTGAGCGCTGGCTGGTTTCCGCAGGTAATACCTTCGAACCGGCCGGATCGCCTGTCAGTACGAATGTTTATCCCAATCCTGCTTACGACCGCCTGCGTGTTGCTCTTACTGCGGAGCCTGAGGCGGTAAGTGTTGCTGATCTTTCAGGGAGAGAAATTAAGCTGAAGTATCTCCGTGAAGGTTCGGGACTTACCTTTGATCTTAAAGATCTGGCGCCGGGTTTGTACCTGTTGCAGATAAAAAACAAGGAAGGGTTGACAGTGAAGAAGTTTGTAAAGCGATAAGTCAGGGAGTTTGTTAAATAATAGTAAATGGATACATTGAAGTGTGTGTTGAGCCGTGTGAGTTTTTTGCTTCTTTTTGCCTTAATTCAGGGCGGAACAAAAGCGCAGACTTATGATACAATTTCCAATTGGGACGGAATTGCCCGTGAATGGTACATCTCAACCGGCACCGGCGGGTATGCCGGGAATCCATTGCCTGATGCCGTGAATAATTCTGAAGGATGTTTCAGGGTAGTTACGGGTTCTGGTTTGTACGACTTTATGATCTGCGATCTTGACGGACCGGTGAATTTTGATGAAAATCCCCGGTACAGGATCAAGGTACTGGCTCCTTCTTCCGGTGGGCATGTGGTGCTGAAATTTGAGAATTACAACAATACAGCATCTCAGGAGATGCTGATGACCCCGGTGCCCGGGCAATGGACCGACCTTGTTTTTGATTTCAGCGGACTGAGCTACAATAACCTGACCCGGATGGTGATTTTTTATGATTTTATGGGAACCGCTGCCGGAAAGGAGTGGTTTATCGATGACGTGTTGTCAGAGACTCCCGGTCCGCTTACACTGGAATCGCACCTGCCCATTTTTGTGATCAATACCTTTGGGGTTCCTATTCAGGATGAGCCCAAGATTGACGGACATCTTGGCATTATCGACAATGGCGCGGGCAATATGAATAATCTCAACGATCCTTATAATCACTATGACGGGGCGATCGGCATTGAGATACGGGGACAGTCCTCACAAATGTTTCCGAAAAAATCCTATTCTTTTGAAACGCGTACCGCCTCAGGCAGCAACCTGAATGTGCCCCTGCTCGGGATGCCTCAGGAGAATGACTGGGTTTTGTATGCCCCATACTCCGACAAGTCGATGCTGCGCAATGTGGTTACTTTTGCCATGGCCCGCAGGATGGAAGGATATGTGACCCGGACGCGCTTCTGCGAGGTTGTTGTCAACAATGATTACAAGGGCGTGTATGTGCTGATGGAAAGAATCAAACGGGATGCAAACCGGGTGGATATCGCCACCCTCAATCCTGATGAAGTCTCAGGGGATGATGTCACCGGAGGTTATATCCTCAGGGTGGATAAGCTGGATCCTGATTATATCCCGGACATGGATGGCTGGGTCTCTTCCGTAAATCCAACCTATCCGCAGGCGGTACCTGTTACATTCCAGTATTTCTATCCGAAGAACGACGAGATCGTTCAGCCCCAGCGCGCATACATCCGCGATTTTGTGACCGCCGCCGAAGCGGCGCTCGCGGGGAATAACTTCCTGAGCAGGACGGAAGGTTATATTAGGTACCTGGACCTGCCTTCTTTTGTCGATTTTATGCTCCTGAACGAGATTTCGAAAGAGGTAGACAAGTACAAGTACAGTACATATTTCTACAAACATAAGGACAGTGACGGCGGAAAACTGTTTGCAGGTCCACCCTGGGACTTTAACCTGGGTTACGGCAATGTGGATTACTGGCCCGAGGGGCTGAGCACTTCCGGCTGGCTGTATGCTACCGTTACCAGCGGCAATCCCGGTATGATGTACTGGTGGAAGCGGCTGATGGATGACAGCTATTTCAGGGACCTGGCGAAAACGCGGTGGCAGATGCTCCGGCAGACCACCCTTACGAATGCTTACATCCATTCCGTGATTGATTCGCTCGTGGAGCATATCGGCGATGCAAAAGAAAGAAACTACCAGCGCTGGCCCATTCTGGGGCAGTATGTATGGCCAAACTACAACTGGCAGAACAACACCTATGCGGATGAGGTGGACTATTTTGAGGATTTCCTTTTCGACCGCCTTGCCTGGATGGATTACAATATGCCGGGAAGCTCACTGGCTCCATGGGCCGGAATTTATGCGGAGGGCAACCGCATCCGGGTACAGTTGTATGGCGATTATTTCAGGACGGACAAGCTCCGGAAGGAGTTCTTTTCATTAAATAATGCGCCCGGAATAATCAATATTCAGCAGGTTATATATATTGATGCTTCCTGCTGCGATCTCCTGCTTTCTGCCGATCCTGCTGCATTTCCTGCAATATCCGTAAATATCGGCAATGCCGCCGTGAATTCCTGGGACGACATCGTCAGCAGTACGCTGGCAGCCAGCGGAGTGCCGGGAGCGGACGCAGGCCCGGAAAATGTCAGTGTGGGCTATTCCCCCGGTTTACTCAGCATAAGTTGCAGGACTCCTGAACTGTTGCCGGAAAAATGCGAAATCTACAACGTGTCAGGGCAACTGTTTGCCTCCGTAAGGCTGGATAAATGTGCCCTGAATTCCATACCGGTACAACTCAGTCCGGGTATCTGGATATTGAGGTTAACAGGCCGGAATACACAGTTGGTTAAACGGTTTGTTGTTGCATTGTAACTGCCCGGAATTCTGGTTACACCTACGGGAACGGCAATGAATTAACTGCCCGGCAGCACCGGAAAGGTAAATCCCTTATTGCTGAACGCTTCAAGAAACCTGGGCAGCGCGTAGAACATCCGGTCTGCGGCTTTCAGGCTGTCGTGAAACACCACGATACTTCCCGCTGCAGTATAATGCAGTGCATTTTCAAGCACCTTATCCGAACTGCTTTCCCTGTCGAAATCGCCGGTGATAACCGACCACATTATGATCCTGTAGTCTTTGCGGATAGGCGCAATGTAAGAGGGCCTGATCCTTCCGTAAGGAGGCCTGAACAGTTTGCTTTTTACGTAATTGCTGCAGTTTTCTATGTCGTTCAGGTATTCAGGCAGGGGCGTTTTCCATCCGTTGAGATGGCGGAAGGTGTGATTGCCCGTTGCATGTCCCGCCTCGAGTACCTGCCGGTACACCCCCGGATTTTTCCTGACATTGTCCCCCACGCAGAAGAAAGTGGCTTTTGCCCCGTATTGACCAAGGATGCTGAGTACGCCGGGGGTAATTTCAGGTACAGGCCCGTCGTCGAAAGTAAGAAAGATCTCCTTTTCTGCGCCGGGGACACTCCAGGTCAGATTTTTCCGGGTGAGGGCGCGCAGCAGGGTAGGAGACTTGGAGAGATACATGATTAACTGATTCTTAATGAATTAATTGCCTGTATGACTTTTCAGGCATACATACGGTTGTTTCTGTAAGGCTTATCCGGGCTGAATTACCTGCCTGAAGCATTCAGGTAATTGTTGTACAGTTTTTCAAGCGCCGAAGCTGACCGCGTTTCAAGTCCGGCGAGTTTATAATGCGAAGCCACCATACTCACCCGGTTGATCACTGCCAGTGCCTGCTGCATTTCAAAGTCAAGCTGATTTATTTTATGGCGCGGGAACCTGAGGTAGAATTCCATATCCTGCGTATACAGTTCCAGCAGCCGCGAAAGCAGTTTTTCGCCCTTTTCCGGCGCACCGGCCTGCATATAAATTTCAGCCATTGTCAGCATGTAAAAGTTGTACCTGATCGATTCATCAGGCATCAGCTCCTGACATCTGTCGCACACGCGGATGGCTTCTTCGTTTTTGCCTTCTTCGGCGAGTTCGCCCGCGAGCCTGCCGAAAATATTTCTCAGGTTGGCAATCATGCGGCGGCTGGTTTCGTCGAGGTAAACAGCGGGATCAGCCATATTGCCGTATGAAAAACTTTGCATGAGTCTGTCGTAAAGAATTGAAGTGTTCACATGGCCTGAAAGGCCGTCTTCCGATGGTTTTCTCACCGGAACGAGGCGGTAGGCCATTCCTTCAAGCCTGAAGTAATCCGTAAGGCCAAGATAGGCGCTTTCGCCGGCGGTGGTTGAAAAATATACCGGCCGCTCCCAGTTGTTGTGAGCCAGCAGGTCGAGGACCATGAGTGAACTCTTCGAAATCGCCCCTTCGTTGATGCTCCATACCACGGTATCGGTGATATAGGGCGCGTCTTCGGGCGGAACCGTGCCATTGTTTACTACCGTTGCCGAATCGGCTGTTATGTAAAACTGCTTAACCGGGAAATAGTCAAGCGTTCCGTAGGTGCTTTCAATCTGCAGGGCTTTCGGGTTCTGATGGATCACTTCGAACAACTCTTTAAGTTCCACTGCACCTTTGATTCTTTCGTCGTTCGTCACGTAAACCACATCGCGGGTTCCGGGTTTGTATTGCTCATAATTCAGGCTGAATGGTACCGGCGGGGAATCATAAACTTTCCGTTTCATCTGACCGATGTACCAGTCGGAGGCCAGCAGGCTCAGGTTGACCACCCTTATGTCGGTACGTATGCCCTCCACATCCTGGGCGTACCAGAGGGGGAAGGTGTCGTTGTCGCCCATGGTAAAGAGGATGGCGTTGGGGGCGCAGGATTCAAGGTAGTTTCTGGCCATATCGCGGGCGGTATATCTGCCTGAGCGGTCATGGTCGTCCATGTTTTCGGCAGCCATGATGCCGGGTACAGCGATCAGGCATGCCGCACTTACCGTAAAGGCAATTGTTTTTTGAGCGGCGAAGCGCCGGAACATCTGCACGATTGCGGCAACACCCAGCCCTATCCAGATGGAAAAAGCGTAAAATGAGGCGGCATAGGCGTAGTCCCTTTCTCGCGGCTGATAGGCCACCTGATTGAGGTATACTACGATGGCAATACCGGTCATGATAAACAGCAACGTTACAATCAGGGCATCCCTGTAATTGCGGTTGGTGTGCCAGAAGAGTCCGGAAAGCCCGAGCAGCAGCGGGAGCAGGTAATAGCGGTTATGCGCCTTGCTGTGCATGCTTTCGGGAAGGTCAGACCTGGGGCCCAACCTCAGCTCGTCCAGCCAGCGGATCCCGCTGATCCAGTTTCCGTTCAGGTCGTTGCCGAAGCCCTGGTTGTCGTTTTGCTTCCCGGCAAAATTCCACATGAAATACCGGAAATACATATAATTCAGCTGATAATCAAAGAAATACCGCAGGTTTTCTCCAAAGGCCGGTTTGTACACCACTTCGTTTTCATCATCCCTGTTTTTAATGGTAACGGGTGTTCCCTTTACCCGGCCCCACTTTTTGTAATTACCGGCATGTGCTGCATCGGTATTGCTCCACATACGCGGAAAAACTGTGGTGAATTCAGGATCATATACCGGTTCATAGCCTTTTCGCCTGTCCACGACGATGTATCTTTTGCTACGGAAGTCTTTCTTGTAAACAGGGTTCCCGTCTTCGCGGCCAATCACGGGCGCGTTGTAATATGGCCCGTGCAGCAGCGGCCAGTCGCCGTATTGCTCGCGGTTGAGATAGGAGAGCAGGTTGATGGCATTGTCGGGCTGGTTTTCGTTGATGGGGGTGTTGGCGTTGCTGCGGATGATAAGCATAAAGAAGCTGGAATAGCCGATCAGGATAAAGGTGAATGCCAGGGTGATGGTGTTCCATGCGACCTTTCCCCGTGACCGGGTATAAAACAGCGCCCATACGATCAATGCGCCCAGGGCCAGAAAATAGAAAATGGTCCCTGTGTTGAACGGAAGCCTGAAAGTATTGACGAAAAGCAGTTCCGAAAGTCCGGCCAGTTTCACGATCCAGGGGATGATCACGTTCATGATCAGTCCGAGTAAAACTACGGAAGCCAGCAGGGTGCTGATGATCCCCTTAGGGGTTGGTTTGTATTTTCTGAAGTAGAAAATCAGCGAAATGGCGGGGATGGCCAGCAGGTTAAGCAGGTGCACGCCGATGCTCAGCCCGGTCATAAAAGCAATGAGCACGATCCAGCGCACCGAATGGGGCTGACCGGCTGATTCCTCCCATTTAAGCATGGCCCAGAATACAAAGGCGGTAAAGAAGGAAGAAAGGGCGTAAACCTCTCCTTCGACGGCCGAGAACCAGAATGAATCGCTGAAAGTGTATGCCAGGGCGCCCACCACGCCCGAAGCGGTAATGGTGATCAGTCCGGCTGTGTTGAATTCGTCATTTGGGCTGATGATTTTTCTGGCCAGGTGCGTGATGCTCCAGAAAAGGAAAAGGATGGTAAAGCCACTGCTGAGGGCCGACATGGCATTTATTGTGTAGGCAACCGCGGTAGTGTCGCCGAAAGCCGGCAGGCTGAAGGCCCGGCCCAGCATCTGAAAGAGCGGGGCTCCCGGAGGATGGCCAACCTGCAGCTTATAGGCCGTGGCAATATACTCGCCGCAATCCCAGAAACTGGCAGTGGGCTCGGCCGTGATCAGGTATACCACCGATGCAATGGCAAAAACTAGCCAACCGGTGAGGGTGTTGATTGTTCTGAATTGCTTCATAGTGCTGAAATAATCAGGCAGTCAGGCCTGGTATCGGGCTGACTGCGAAGGTATAAATTTTTTAGCCGCCAACGCGATGGTGATTGCCCTGACTTACTTTTCGGTATTATGTTCATTAAGCTATATGGAACGAAAGGCCTCAGCCGGCGAAGCGCTTAATTTTGTAATTTTGCACTGTTGAATCCGGATGCAAAAATTACCTTAAAACAAGCAGATATGAAGAAATTAGTATTGCTTCGCCATGGCGAAAGTGTGTGGAACAAAGAAAACCGGTTTACCGGATGGACCGATGTTGACCTGTCGGAACGCGGGGTGAATGAAGCCCGTGAAGCCGGAAAGGTGATGAAGGAGAACGGATTCTTTTTTGACCTCGCGTTTACTTCTTACCTGAAAAGGGCCATCAAAACCCTGAACCTTGCCCTGGAAGAGATGGATCAGCTATGGATTCCGGTGAAGAAAAGCTGGCGCCTCAATGAAAAGCATTATGGCAACCTGCAGGGGCTGAACAAAGCTGAAATGGCTTCCAAATTCGGGGATGAGCAGGTGCTGATCTGGCGCAGGAGTTACGACGTACCACCCATGCCGGTTGCTGACAACGATGAACGCAACCCCCGCCTCGATGCCCGTTACCGCAGCGTTGATCCTGAATTGATCCCGCTTACCGAATCGCTCAAGGAAACCGTGGAACGTATGGTACCTTACTGGGAAGGGGAGATCAGGGAATCGCTGAAAACAAACGACCAGGTGCTGGTTGCTGCACACGGCAACAGCCTCAGGGCCGTGATCAAATACCTGAAGAATATCAGCGATCAGGATATAGTCACCCTGAACCTGCCGACAGGAATTCCCTATGTATTTGAATTTGATGATCAGCTGAACCTGCAGAAGGATTATTTCCTGGGCGATGAGGAAACCATTAAGAAACTGATGGAAGAGGTTGCCAACCAGGGGAAAGCGAAAAAATAGCTTATGCCTAAACAATGGGTTATCCCTGATATTCATGGCTGTGTACGCACCCTGCGCGCATTGATTGAGCAATTGGTAATCCCTGCAAAGGATGATACCCTTTATTTTCTGGGCGATTTCGTTGACAGGGGACCCGACTCGAAAGGCGTGCTGGATTACGTGATGGGCCTTGAGGATCAGGGATACAACATTGTCGCCCTGAAGGGCAACCATGAGGAGTTTTTTGTAAAAGCCTGGGAAGAGGAGCAGCAGGCCCGGGGATTTCTCTTCCTGAAGAAAACCAATAAATCCAAAGCCCAATGGATGCCCCACGGCGGCCGTGAGGCGCTGGAAAGTTTCGGCACAACGGATCTTTCAAAAATTCCGGTACATTACATTGACTGGATGCGGAAACTGCCGCTTTATCATATTACAGGCAATTTCCTGCTTGTACATGCCGGCCTGAATTTCAACATTGAAGATCCTTTCCAGGATACTCACTCCATGCTATGGATAAAGGATTACCGGATTATCCCTTCGAAAATAGAAAACCGGCGGCTGATACACGGGCATGTGCCGGTAAGCCTCGATTTTATTGATATCGCCGTCAACAGCCCCGGATATCCTTTTGTAGATCTGGACAACGGATGTTATATGGTCAACCGGCCGGGTTACGGCAACCTGCCGGCCCTTGAACTGCAATCCATGGAACTGAAAGTCCAGCCGAACCTGGATATGGATTGATACATTTGACAATCCGGAAGTATCCAGGCTGCCCTGATGATTATTTCCTGTTAAACCCGATGGGGGAGTATTTGTCGCCCTCCCCCTGGTTTTTGCCATGTATGGATGTCATCATCCCGATGGCCTTTTCGGCATCCTCCAGGGTAAAAGTGACCATTTCATCGCGGCTCAGGCTGTCGTCAAGCGCCACCCTGTTGCTGTGCGTTTTGATGATTTTCTCGTAAAAATTTCTGACCATGCGGCCGTTGCCGAAACTTTCCGTCTTTTCAGCATAAAGTTTTTTGAAAAACTCATCCACCGTTCTGAGTGCTTCCGGCGCAATATGAAATTTTCGCCTGGCAATCTTCCTGCTGAAAATTTCAAGCAATTCGGCCGGTGAATAATCGTTGAAATAGAAGTAGTTGTTGAACCGTGATTCCAGGCCTGCATTGGAACGGATAAGTTTTTGCATTTCAGCGGTGTATCCGGCAACGATCACTGCAAATTTATCCCTTTCATCATCCATGCGTTTCAGGATGATTTCCAATGCCTCTTTTCCAAAGTCATTGCCGCCTTTTTCGGGCGTCAGCGCGTAGGCTTCATCGATAAAGAGTATGCCATACATGGCGGAATCGATGACGGCGCTGGTTTTTGGGGCCGTCTGGCCGACGAATTCAGCCACGAGGTGCGAACGGTTTACCTCAACCACGTGACCTTTGGGGAGCAGGCCGAGGGCTTTGTAGATGCGGCCGATCAGGCGGGCCACGGTGGTTTTTCCGGTTCCCGGGGGGCCGAAGAAAACGCTGTGCAGCGAAATCTCATCCGCTTCATAGCCCTTTGCAATCAGTTTCTGTTGTGTTTTAATGAAGTTGACCAGGGTAACAATGTTCTGCTTGATTTCATCCAGGCCCACCATGGCGTTGAGTTCGGCCATAATGTCATCCAGCGATTCCATCTCCTTGTCCTCAAACTCGTCCTGTACGGAGGCCGTGATGTCATCCACCGTGATGGTCAGCAGGGCCTCGTCGGGCAGATTGTCTACATCGAGCAAAGCGAGCCTGGCCGATTGCATATGCACGGCTTCTTCAAACAGGTTGCCGGCTGTACGGGCGTTGCCGAAGTGCTTGTCGCGCGAGCGGTAAAGGAAACCGAAATAGCGCATTACCTTGCTTTCCGCTTCGGAGGTAAGAATAAATTTCCTGTCGTGGCAGATGGTTTTGAATATCCGGGTAAGCTGATCGGGATTGTAATCGTCGAAGTAGAAATATCGGGTAAAGCGGTGCTGCAGGCCCGGATTGGAGGCGATCATCCGTTTCATTTCATCGGGGTAGCCGGCCACGATCACCACAAGGTTGTGTTTGTGGTCTTCCATCCGCTTCACCAGGGTATTGATGGCTTCTTCGCCGAAATCGTTGCGTGCGTCGGAGGGAACCAGCGCGTAAGCTTCATCGATGAAAAGAATTCCGTCGAGTGCCGAATCGATCACCTTATTGGTTTTGATGGCTGTCTGACCGATAAATTCACCAACCAGGGCCGAGCGGTCAACCTCCACCACATGGCCTTTTTTAAGCAGGCCCATTGCCTTGAACATACGCCCCATCAGCCTGGCCATGGTGGTTTTTCCGGTACCCGGAGGGCCGGCAAATACGGTGTGCAGGGTGGTTTTACCGACTGCAATCCCCCTTTCCTGACGCTTTTTCTCGACCCGGATAAATTTCAGCAGCGCATCAATGTCGCGTTTGATCTGGTCCAACCCGGTAAGGTGGTTCAGTTCCGCCAGCAGGGATTCCATCGTCTCCGGCCCGTTCACCGGCTGATCATCCGGCGTTGCCGGCAGGTCGTCTGTAGCCACCGTATCAGAATGGGATTCTTCATAGGCCAGCTCCATTCTTATCGCTTCATTCTCCGGTTCGAGGCCAACCGCTTTGCGCAGAAATTCCGCGGCCCGCTTATGCCTGCCGCTTAACGAATAAGCCCGGCCAATGGTGCTGAGCGCGTTTGCCGATGTAATGCCTTCGAGGGTTTCGGTTTCAGCGGCTTCTACCAGGCTGATTACCGTTTTCAGGGGTTCCTCGTTATCCGCAATCTGGCTGATCAGGTTACTCAGGATAATGGAGTTGTGACGGTTCAGTTCATAGGCTTTCTGAAAGCATTTCAGGGCTTCGTCTTTCTTGCCGGTTTCATCCAGGGCTACCCCCAGGGAATTGTAGGCGGAATAGTAACCCGGCTCATGTTTGATGGCTTTTCTGAAATACGGAATGGCTTTGTCTGGTTCGTTTTTCTCCGAGTATTTACGCCCGGTTTCGAACAGTGATACGGCTTCGGCGCTGAAATTTTCATCCGTCCCTTCAGCGGCTGGCCTGCCGGCTGTCTGGCTGGTTTTATCTGCTGATTCATCAATATCCGGGAAAACGGAGAATACATAAACCCACATGCCATCTCCGTAAAAAAGGGTGGTGATTGCATTTCCTGCTGCTGCTTTCTCGCTGATCAGCCCTTCTTCAAAGTTGTTTCGGGTTGACCAGCTTTGAGTCTTAAATCCGGAGTTCTCCGACATTACCAACGCCCATTTGCCGTCGCCGAAAGCCAGCGAAGTGATGTCGCGCCCGCTGTCCCAGCCTTCAGATATCTCTGTTTCGGGGAACTTTTCGGCAGTCCGGAAGGTCTGGTTTCTGAGACTTGATCCTTTGCTCATCACCACTGCCCAGCGGTCTACCCCGTACGAAAGGGACGTAATGGCATATCCGTCCTGCAATCCCTGCCGGATTTCCTTTTCGGGGAATCGGCTGCTGGTGCGCCATATCTGATCGGTATATCCGGAGTCTTTCGACAGAATTACCATCCAGCGGTCGCCGGTATATGCCAGGAAAGTAATGTCAAATCCTTCATCCCAACCTTCTTTTATTTCATCGGCAGGAAATGCGGCATTCGTAGCCCAGCGCTGTAAACCATAGATGGCCCGTGACGAGTTCAGCAGTATCCATTTGTTCTGGCCGGAAGCCGCTCCTTGTATCTGAAGTCCGTTATCCCAGGCGGCTGCGATTTCTTTTTCAGGAAAAGCGGGACATATTCTGTATTTATCGGATCGCATAAAATGTTAAAGTTTCAGGTTTGTTACTGCTGAAGTTCATGGTGCGTTTTATCGTTTCCTGCTTAACAGGGAGAACAAGGCAAACACAAAAAGAATAAAACCGAAGATCACCAGGATAATGCCTACTGCCAGGTAAAAGCATACCACCACGGCCATCAGGTTTAATATCAGCAGCATAGCCAGTCGGAACAGTCCGGCCCATGGACCGGCGATGTGCAGGCTTTCTATGGTGATGGCGAGTATGAGCAGGATGATGATAAGCGAAAGCGACCATAAAACCCAATGAATCGGGTACATAAAGCCGGCGGGGATGATGCTGGCCCCTTCGTTGAAGAACCATTGGGTTTCGGCTGAGTCCCAGATTGATCCACCCAGAAGCATCAGCGCGAAAACAATTCCGGGTGAAATGCTCCACCATTTCGGCCTGTTTACAGGGAAATACCTGTCCAATCTGCTGAACCTGCGGGTGGTAACTATGCCTTCGTTTCTTGATCCCGCCGCTTCCGTCTCTGCTTTGCCGCCCAGTGCAATGAACCAGTCATTGAGCTGACCCCGGTATTTTAAAGCCATGCCCAGCAGTAAGGTGAAAAGGGCTGCAAAAAACCAGTTCCAGGCCTTGTTCATCATAAATAATTGACCCAACCAGTTGGTAAACCTGAACACTGACTTTGTTTTTCCGGTTCTGTAAGCATTCGAAATCAGCGAGGATGCGGATATATAGCCTTTCTCCCCTTTTTGGTTGCTGACTTCGAGCCAATTGTCGCCTGCCTGACTGAGCACGGTAATGGTGTCGTCGTGCCCGAACAGGTGCAGTGTATTCGGGCTGTGAACGCTGTCGCGTATGATCAGTTCTTCGTAGCCGGGAATAAATTGTTGTCCGGCTTCAACAGCCGGGTTTCGTTGCGCTTCCATACGGCGCCGGTACCCGCTGCGGTCGTCTATGGCAATGTCTTCCCTGTTTATGTCTATGGGGCTGCCGTACAGCATTTCAAGCTCCTCAAGCGAAAGCGCCCGGTTATAGATCATCAGATCGTCCATGGCGCCGTTGAATGCGCCTATGATTGTTGTGGGATTGCTTTTACGCTGCCTGGCCCTGCCGCCGAACACCTGGTTGTTTACAATCAGCCGGGCCTGCTCATTGGGGGCGTCATAGATCAGAGCGATAAAAGTCCATTGGTCCTTCAGGACCGGAGAGCCGTGGATGACGCCGTCACTGCCGGCCGAAGCGCTCCACCGCTGACTGCCCCTGTGCTTGTCGGTAAGTATTCCTCTTTGCTTTTTGTCGCCGCTTCTGAGGGGGGTGAGGTATTTAAAGGTTTCTCCTGCTTTTATCCAGCAGATGATGGTGACAACGGGTAAGGCATTCGGAGATATGTCAAGCGGCAGCTCAGCCTGGCTGAACTCCATCCCGGGCCCCGGCTGAAATCCTAGCGCCCTGCCTTCCCTTCCGCTGCGGTCAGCAACAGCTTTTGTCCTGAGGGTTTTGCCTGAGAATTGACCGGCATTCACTGCTTTGGCATTTCCGTCGAGGAGGTAGGCGGCAACCAGTCCTGAATCGGGCAATGATTGTGCAGAAAGAAATGCCGGAATAAGAACCGGAATGATGATTGCAAACTTCAGCGCAATGTGCTTCTTCTTGAATATTAACATAGCAGGAGGTTCAGGTGACCGCGAACGGTAAAGCATTCACTTCATCACATCAGATTACTCACAAATATAAAAAATTGATATGTTGCTTCAGGTAAATCGTAATTTAGAATGAGTATAAATCCCGGCAGGGAAGTAAAGAAGTGCTTTTCAGTGAATTGATCTGCGTTTTCGCTGTTGGCGACGCCGCGCCTTGATAATCCGGAGTTTACCGCATGTTTGCAAGAGATCTGAGCAGGACGGATACGTCGAAATACATACCCTCTATGCCATAGTCGTTTTTGCTGACTTTAAGGTAGTCGTATTTGCCGTCGATCAGCTGCTGCTGTCCGCCAAAGCCGAACCCCAGCGCCCTTAGCATGTCGTATTCGTGGGAAACCGAGATTACATGAAAGGCGGTTTTCCTGGCTAATCCATCGCCTGATCCGAAAATGGTTTCAATGATCCGGCCGAACCTGAACTCAAGCCCGGCAGCCACCTCCTGATTTCCTTTCATCCGGTGGGCATAGATCAGCGGATCGAGAAACCTTATTTCGAAAGGGTTTTCGAGCAGCAGGGCTGAGCCGTGCCTGATGATTGTTTCATAATCCTGCCCCGTTACTTCCTCTTTTCGGAGGATGCTCATCAGGCTGTCGGCCAGGGGGTGGGTGGCATATGGGGCATAGCCGGGCTGCAGGGGGTATCCGTAATAAAGCAGGTGGTAATCCTCAACGGTAAGGGTAGTGTCATTGGCCTGTAACCGCTGCATCAGGGCGGGATAATATGATACGGATCCCTTCTTTTCAATGGCTTTTCTGATCTTTTTATACTGTGGCGGGGTAAAACTATTCCGCTGTGACATGGCGCTGCCGGCGAATGCAAACAGCAACAGAAAAATCAGGATCTTTTTCATACGATGGTTTTTCTTTGTTAATCAGCAGTCCCGGCGAACGGAACCCGGTTTACGACCAGGCTTCATCCTCCGTAAATCCCGGATACTCATCCGTAAGGCTTATCCAGGTATAAATGATCGAGTCCAGGGTGTCTTCATCCGGAACTGCAGCATCGTTAAAGTTGGGCAATTCCCTCACCAGTTCCGTGATCCGCTGAAGGCTGATGGCGATAAGGTCTTCCTCGGGGTGGGTTTTGTTCAGCAGTATGGCAATGGTACCGTAATTGTTCCAGTTAAGCGGAACCATGGCGGCAAGCTGCAGTTCAATGTTTTCCATGAATTCCGGAATTTTTTCTTCCTCAAGAAAAAAACCGGTTTCTGCCATGGCCTCTTTTAACATATTGAGGTTTAACGGGATATCAGGATAGGCAGAAGGGAAAAGGTAATCATAATTCCTGAGGATGGAACCGGCAATGTTATGAATATGAGAATCATCAGGCATCATGTGAGCGTTCCGTGTAAGATTTTTCAAAATTATAAAATCCCCGGCTTATCGTTTGCCCTGGCCCCGGTTTTTTTTAAGAATTGCGTCTGTTTGTCATTTTTGTTACCTCAGGATTGGCCTTGCTGTGGATTTTATCCTTTTATGAATGGATGCCCGGTTCAGAATAGTCCGTCATTATGATGCGTTGCGATTTTTTCAGCGATAACGGAGTTCCTCTGCTGTAACTGATGGAGTACTGAAAAAAGCAGGATTTCACTGAAACAATAGTCCGTAAATTTAAGAATCCCGCAAGGCCCCCGCCTCAGCGGGACAAGCTGCAAAGACCCCGCAAAAGTGGCAGGGCGGGAAGCAATAGCTTGATTATAAATCATTTACCATTTTTAACAGGATTTCATAATCCACACTAAGTCAATTCATTAAAAATCCTTAACGGAGTATTTCTGAAAAATATCAGCGAACATTATGTTGCTCTGGTTCCGGTATAAGGCCAATGCGCGGTTATGCTTTCTTAACTGTGCAAAAGGGCTTCATGCTGACTAAAGTTTGAAATGTTGCAGCAGATTTCAGTCTGAAACTTTAAACTTTGCCGCCATCCGGAAAAACTTCTGCAGGCATTGCATGGTCAGTTGTGAATCTTCCAGGGCGTTGTGGGTGTCGCCTTCCCGTTCAAAGCCGAACCATGCCGAGATGGCTTTCAGGCTGAGGGAGCGGGGGACGGTTTTGCCGTTGGCTTCAAGGATGCGGAATGTGTAGAAGGCAATGGTATGCAGATCGATCAGCTTGTTGCTGAAGGGCCATTCGAGGTTTTCGCCGCTGTAGGCAAATTTCAGGAAGTTCACGTCAAAGATGACGCTTTGCCCGCAGATAACCAAATCGCGCAGATCGCCCCCCTGCCGTTTCAGCAGTTTGCGGATCCATTGTTCAAAGTCCTCCAGTACTTCGTATATCATGGGCGCTTCCTGCAATTCATCGAGCGAAAGCCCGTGAATCTTCTCGGCGGAAGCCGTGAAGGCCTCCTGGTTTTCGGGATACACATTGCTGAGGTAAGTTCCGAGCTCCACCCAGTTGTCGTTCAGCAAAACTGCTCCGATCTGAATGATTTCATGATAGCCCGGCTCCGGGCCGCTCATTTCGAGGTCAACAACCAAAAAAGGCATAACAGGTTTGTGTGAGGGTGACAATACTGAAAAAAAGCCCTTTCAGGCTAATGAAATGCAAATATCAGTATTTATGCAATGCAATAAATGGGATTACCTCACCTGCTTGCCGATATATCTTGAGTTCATGATGCGGAGCGCCCCCATATAATCCATTTTGAATTCCACGAGATCGCCGGTTTTGTAATTTTTTTCGTTCCCGCCCAGGTCGATCACGATCATATCGCTGCTGCTGCCGGCAAATTTTATCTGCGGATCAGCCGGGAAAAGGTGGTTGCTTTCCACATCCAGCAGGCCGATGTCGAGGATTGCCCGGCAGGCTGTTTTTCCTGATGACTCAGCGTCGAAACTGAAACTGTGTCCTTCAACATTGGTGCCGATTTCGCCCATGGGAACGGTGGGTTTTTCGATCAGTTCAATGATTTCGGCATACAGGCGCAGCACATCGTTGTGCATGCCGTTGATGACTGTATCATGATAGACATCCGTTCCCAGAAAGAGGGTTTCACCTACCCTGAAATGGTTGATCCCTTTTGGCAGTATCTTCTCAAAGATCAGCGGGATGGACACCGAGGAACCGCCTGACACATAAGGGATTTTTCGGTTAAACTTCGCTTCGATCAATTGTTTATAGAGGCTGAGCTGTATCAGCTTGTCGTGGTTGGGAAGCACGCCGTAAAGGCAGCTCAGGTTGGTGCCTATGCCAACGACGTTGATGTGCGGGAGCCGGAAGACCTTTTCGTAAAACTCTATCAGGTCATCGCGCATCACGCCTTCGCGCAGTTCACCCATCTCGACCATGATAATTACCTGGTGAACCTTCCCCTGTTTTTCCGCCTCGGCCGAAAGTGCCTGTATGGTGCTCAACCCTGTATTGAAACTGATGTCGGCATAACGCACGATCTCCGGAATGGAGCGCATGGGAGGAGGTTTGATGTAAATTGTTTCAATTTCGGGCGACATCTTTTTGATGGCCCTGAGGTTGGATACCCTGGAGTCGCACAACTGATGGATTCCCAGGCTGATTACCTCCTGAAGGTAGAGTCTGTTTCCGCAGAGCAGCTTGGAGACAACCGCCCACTGTATGCCTTCCTCCCGGAAAAGTTTATCCAGATAATGGTAATTATCTTTTAACTTTTGCTGATCCAGCGTTATGAATGCCATCAGACGGCCTCTTTTTTAAGACGCATTTCAAGGTATTTGTTGTCGAAGCCCAGTTTCTGATAAAGATACCTCGCGGGATTATCCGGCTCCACATGCAGGGCGATGTCGCCATGGGCCATATTTATGGCTTCCTGCATAAGGCTTTTCCCAACGCCTTTCCCCCGGTAATTGCGATGGGTGGCAATGTATACAAGGATGTTTTCAGGAATATAACCTTCCATTCCCGTCTGATTCACCACTACAGCCCCTATTATACTGCCATTGTCCTTTGCCACCAGCGTAAATCCTCCGAACGATGCCCTGTCTTTGACAGAAAAATCAATGGCCTTCATAATGTCCTCTTTTTTGTCGCCAAACTGGTCAAGGTGCTCGAACAGAAAATCGGCTAGCGCGTTTTTGTCATTAATCCCTGGTTTTAATACTGCATTGAATACACTTAATTGAAAGTTCATCATATAGATTGGGTTTTGTTCGGTTTGCAAGATACGGCTTTTTTTCGGGCAGGTAAAATAAATATTTATTTAAAATGATTACGAATATATTATTTTATTGATTGAAGGTACATAAATGCATTCATAATAAGTTGTATTACAATAAATTAAATGCTTAATTGGTCAGGTTGCTGTTTGTAAAATGCAAGATATTATTTGTGTGATTTTTTTATGAATAATTTTTTAACTTTTGAGGCCTGATTTTCTATCTTTAGCAGATGTAATCCATTAAGCTGAAATCTGAAGTTTATGAGAAAGAAAAACCTGCTGCACGACCCGGCCATTCTGGCAAAGCCCGGAACGAAAATCAGGGTATCGGACTTTGATTCGTCCTACAAGGGAATCCTTAACGGGAAAGATGAAGGGGTAAAACTCCTGGAGGAAAACGTGAATGAGCTGATAGAGCTTCAGGATAAACTCTACGCCCATAACCGGTATGCGGTTTTGCTGATATTCCAGGCGATGGATGCTGCGGGCAAGGACGGCACCATCAAGCACGTGATGTCGGGCCTTAATCCCCAGGGCTGTGAAGTCTACAGTTTCAAGATCCCTTCGGCCACTGAGCTGGATCATGATTACATCTGGCGAACCTACAAATGTCTTCCCGAGCGCGGCAGGTTCGGGATATTCAACCGTTCGTATTACGAAGAGGTGCTGGTGGTAAAGGTGCATCCTGAGTACCTGCTGGCGCAGAACCTTCCGGGGATTAAAACCGTGGATGCGGTGGATAGGGATTTCTGGAAAAGCCGTTACCGGCAGATCAACGACCTCGAAAAGCACCTGACCGAGAACGGCACCATTATCCTGAAGTTTTTCCTGAATGTCTCTAAAGAGGAACAGAAGAAGCGTTTTCTGGAGCGCATTGAAGATCCTGCAAAAAACTGGAAATTCTCTTCCGGCGATGTAAGGGAGCGCGCCCACTGGGATGATTATATGAATGCATACAGCGATATGCTCACCGCAACTTCCACCGAACATGCCCCCTGGTTTGTGATCCCGGCCGACCGCAAATGGTTTATGCGATATGCCGTGAGCAATATCATCATCAATCGGCTGAAGGAGCTGAAGGTGGAATATCCCGTGCTGCCCGAAGCGGAGAAAGCCAGACTAAAGGATGCAAAAAAGATGCTGATGGAGGAATTGACTTAAAAGAATTGCCGGTCGTCACGCATGAATGCTGTTTTGCATATGCCAATACAGGATTCAAGCGGTTAAGACCTTTTATCCGGAATCGTCCCCTGTAGCCTGAGGCCTGTTCATCGCTTAAAGAGCCTCTCAGGAATGTGAATCATAAGCCCGTCTTTATCAGCATAATGCTGTCAACCGCAACATCATTGACCTCGCCATGCATGTTTTCATTCTCAGGTCTGTAGGAGAGTTGGAGGATATTTCCCCCTTTTTCCATCGAAACAATCGCCACATTGGATAATCCCCAGTTTGACCATTCGCCTGCACCCCTTTGCGGGAATACGAATATGCCGGAATCAATTCCATTAAGTTTCAGGCTGCGAACAGCACATTTATTCTCAGTGTTAACCGGCCCGTTGCCATTGGCATATCTGATCTGTATGGAATATGTACCTTTTTCCGGAATATCTACAGGAATGGTAATATCGCCGTTTTCATTTTTGCGAAGCATAATATAGCCTCTCCCTGTATAATCCCTGAATTCTCCGGCCACCGGGCCTGCAAAGTCTTCAATATTCAGCGAAATGCACATATCTTTTTCATACACAGCCAATGGTTCAGAAGCAAATGAAATGGTGTTGCTTAGTCCTTTTGCTACAACCTGGTACTCTGCATATCCGTTCGATTCAACCCGGTAGTGGTTATCATGCGTGGTGTCAATGGTCTTTCCATTGCAGATGATTATGTATCCGGTTGCATTTTCAATAATATCCCATGAAAGTATACCATCTTCATATTTCACCTGGGGCGTTTCGGGCGAAAAATCATTCGCGCATTTGTTGATGGTGTTTTCGGCTCCTGTAAAGCCGTCGAGGATGATTTTTATCCTGTGCTTTCCTTTAAGGGTGGCGGGAACTGCAAAGGCATTGGTTGCTATATCATCTATGGTAAAACGGAGGATTTTATTGCCGTAACCTTCCGTTTCAATGTCGAGCACCATATCGCGGTACCTGAATCCGGTTAGTGATTGTTTGCCGCTGAGTGCTTCGGGAATAAAAGGTTGAAATGAAAGGCTGTCTGTTCTTAATTCCAGCCCGAAAAGGATTTTGTGCACCAGGGCGATGCTGCCGGAGAGGCTCCAGAGCATGTTGTCCGAATTGATTTGTGTGCCTGCATAATCGCCCGATCCGGCTACAAAATTTTCTTTATTGGTAAGAAACAGGGCTGCAGGTCTGTATATAGCAGCGATGGACTCAACCACGGCATTCTCGTTTCCTGCTTTGGCCGAGGCCAGGGCCCAGTATGATTGTACAAAAGGCCAGATGCCATTGTTATGGTAAGGGGGTATGCCGGGTATCTGCGGAAAGATGCACGGAATCCCGAAGTCGGTTACCGGCACTTTCCTTACTATGGAAATGCTTTGGTCCTGACCGCTGATTCCAAACAGGATGCAAAGCGCTTCTCCAAGGGCTTCAGATCTTGGTGACAGCAATTGGAAATTTCGGCCGTAAAGATACTGCCCATAGTATCCTTTGTCGGGCATCCATAGAAATTTGTTGATTCCGGCTTTGATTTTTCCTGCATTTTCCAGGTATTTTCCGGTTGCTTCTGACTCGCCCAAACGGCCGGCAATCTCAGCAAGGACGATATTTGCCTGATAATGAACAGCGTTGGTGCCAAGGTTTTCTGAAGAAAAGATATCGGCAGGCTGCATCCACCGGGGATAGGTCTGTTCCCTCCAGTCGAGAAACGATGATTCGCCTTTTACCAGGCCGGTTTCCGGATTGCAGATATTGTGAAGATCATCCTCAACGGAGTTTCTTATTATAGGGTAAATTTGATCCAGCCACTCCTTGCTGCCGGTGGCTTTATAGACTTCCCATGCTGCTACGGCCCAGATCATCCTGTCGGTTGAAACCGGATATGCTCCCCCTGTGCCGGTGTCCTGAATAATTCTGCCATTTTTTACCTTACGCATAAGGCTGTTCATGGCTACCTGCGGTTGCAGATATGCCATGGACAGGATGATGCTGTAACTGATATCGCGCGTCCACACACCAGCCCACTCCTTACCTGTTCTGAATGTGCTGTCGGGTTCAACCGCTTTCACCATCTCCTCCAGGGCAAGGTTATACAATGCGTCGGATATCAGATAGTCAGAATGATAGGCCGGGAATGCGGAGATGTCCTTTGACAGTGTCCATGATGACGCGGTGGTTTTGCTGTTGTCATGCGAATTCATTACCAGGGTGGTTTGGAAGATGCCGTCATGGTCTTCGTCGGTAAGCTGCAGGCCGGGCTGTGAGTTCAGATTGTTGAAATCCCAGCTCAGTGGCGGCTGATTGCCGGCAACATATACACCCTTAAAGTCATCACGGTAGAGTTTTTCACCGTTATACAACGTGTAGAAACCTTGTTTTTCAAAGGCATACAAAACTTCCCGCATGTCGAGGCGCAATACCCAGCGTGTGTTTTGGCCCAGGTTGTCATAACCGGTTGTTTCTGCTGTTTGAGTAAATTGTTTTCCAAACCGGACTGTTGTGGTGCATTGTCCGTTGACCGGCTGCAGGGTGACTTTATGATCGTGCCCTGATGCCATTTCATTGTCGCGCAGGTTGATACTGAATTTAAAAATTATATCCGGGCTGTATCTGCCATTTTCAGGGCTTTTGTAATCAGATGTCAGGCTTGTGGCTGATGTGGCAGTTGCTGTGAAACTGTCCTGTACTACCTTGTTTTGATAAATGGAGTATGCTTCGGAGTGATAAATTGTCTTTGCGTGTTCCTGACAGTATGCTGCCGGCAAGCAAGTGAGCAGAAAGCCGGAGAAAAAAATAATTCGCTTTATCATTAACGGGAAAATTTGATTGTGATGTCTGAGGTATCTTTAGTTTCCGGAAATCTGATCCAGAGAATCGCATTTTTTTTATCGTATGACCATGCAGCTGAATTATGGCCTGTATACCAGCTTTCCTGCAGCCTGGTATCTGCAAGTTTCTTAGCCTTAATACCATTCAGTGTCACACTTTCAGGGGCATTCTGTGTAAATATTCTCACTCCTGTGTTGCGTTTACCCGAGTTATATCCCCCATTGAAATCTTTCTTTTCGAACAGAAGCCTGATATCATGATTTCTGAAACTGCACTTAACTCCGGTTGTCGAATAAATGTCTTTTTTGTAGTCGTTCGACTCACCATCGTCTGCATATAGCATGGCGGATGAATTGCCGTTGGCCGCGGGAAAAACAGTGAACCAGACGGGGGCATCAGGCTTTTCATAAATGTATTGCATAACCGGCATCATGGGTATAACAGCGCCTGCCTTTACGAAAACAGGAATGGTTTGCAATGAAACCGGATATGCAATCCACTGGTTACCCGGATACCGGGTAAACGGATCGTTGAAACTGGCCCATTCCCCTTCGGGCAGGTACACTTCAGCAATATGTGCATTGGGGTGCACGACCGGGGCTACCAGCAAATCGCTGCCAAACATAAACTGAGTATCGAGGTTATGTGTTTCTTTGTCTTCGGGGAATGCCATCACCATTGGCCGCATAAGCGGTAACCCTTTGTCATAGGTTTGTCTTGCATGGCTGTAAATATATGGGAGCAGTGTATATTTTGTGTTGATGGCGTTGGTACAGGCCTCCTCAGCGTCAGGGCCAAACAGCCAGGGTTCAACCGCGTTGTTGCCTTCATGATGGGCCCTGCTTATCGGGTTGAAAACCCCGAACTGAAGCCAGCGGACATACAATTCTGCCATGGCTTCGTAGTCGGTTATATCGCCGCAGTAGCCTGAAATATCGCAACTCCAGAATGGAATACCGCTCATACCGGAGGACAAGGCGAGCGGAATCTGGTATCTTAGCCGCTTCCATCCGTTTGTTACATCATTGCCATCACCGGCATCGCCCGACCATCCAAAGGTGAAGCGTTGCATACCGGCAAATGCTGACCGGGTCATCTGAAAAATGCGTTGGCCCGGATTGTGTTTTTCAAATTGTTCAGTTACAACCTTATCCCAGGTATGGCCATAAACATTATGAATTTCGTTGTGCATGCCCAGATGGTGTTTCATAAACAGCCGGTCGGTGTCTTCCGTATTGCTCCATGCCGGTTCGCCCATATCTGTCCAGAACCCTTTTACACCATCCCTGATGGCTTTCTGCTGATAGTCGCCCCACCAACCGGCAACGGCAGGATTGGTAAAATCGACCACGCCGCAGTTGCCTCCCCAGGGCCAGGGCATATCATACGCTTTTCCGGTTCGTATATCGCTGACCAGATAGCCCATTGAATCGGCCTCTTTCCATTGTATGGTATTATTTTGTGAGATTACAGGGTCTTGTGAAACTATGACTTTGAAACCATTGTCCGCCAGGTCTGACAGCATGCCGGCAGGGTCTTTGTAATTGCCCTGTCTCCAGTTGAAGTCCTGCAGATAATTGGTCCACCCGATATCCTGGTAAATAATGTCGCAGGGTATCCGGCGCGCCCGATAGCCTGCGGCAATGTCGCGGGTAAGTTGTTCATTGGTGAGCAATCCCCTGCACTGTGAAAAGCCCAGGGCCCACACCGGAGGCATAATGGGACTCCCTGTAAGCTGCATGTATTTTTCGATGATTTGCGGCATTGAAGGGCCATAAATAAAATAACAGATCATTTCTCCCCCGGGAGCTGAAATAGTCAGGCAGTCCTGTTTTGAAGCCCCGAAATCAAAAGTGCTCCGGTAAGTATTGTCGAAATAAATTCCATACCCTGCACTGCTGATAAAAAAGGGAATACTTTTATAAAGCGGATCTTCATTGATGTCGTAGCAGGGTTTATCACTGTTCCACATTGTATAGCGCCCGCCCCGGCGGTTGAGTTTCCCTGATTTTTCGCCCAATCCATATATATTTTCTCCGTCTCTGAGCAGTTTTCGGCAGATAATCGTGTCTGAAACCTTCTCAAAACCCTCATTGCCATAATCTTCGAGCAGAAGTTTCTGGTATTTGTCGTAAATCCTTACCTGAAAAGGTCTTTTCTTTATCCTGATAATCAGTGAGGTTGTGTATAATTCATACCCTGATTCCTGTTCGGTAACCGACCATGTAAGTTGATTGTCAATATCATCATTAACAACGGCAAACGATTCATTCTGCCGGCTGAATTCACCCTGTTCATACCAGAACCTGATTATGCCCGGTGAGCAGAGTTTCAGCATTACATTAATTTCAGATTCGCACCGGAAGGTCACCTGTGGCCCGGTTATCTGATACGAAAGGCAGTTTCCCGGAAAAACAGGGGCAGGGGTATCATTGTCGCGGGCGAAAATTGTTCCGGATACGATTACGAAGAAAGTCAGTAGCTTCAGAATCTTCATGAAGGCAGTGTTTGGTGTCAGTGTTTAATAGTTTTATATTTTTTTGTTTGGCATTGCTTGATTTCCCCGGAATGAAACCGGCTGTTATTCCACAACAATCATGTTCCAATACTTCAGCGAAGGGATTTCAATGCTGATTTTGTCGCCTTGCTTCAGGAACTCCAGATTCCGGGGTGAACCGCCGGCGATGTCAGGTGATGCCATCCAGATGTCATTGATCTGGCCCTGGCAGGTGAATGATATTTTTGCCCCGCTGATGGTTGGGGGCAGCGCCTGAATACCCGGATTGTCGCGCCATGAGGTGGTGGTGGAAGCGGTAAAATTAATCAGATGAATCACCTGCCGTTCACCGACCTGTTTGCAGGCCACGGAAACACAGCCGCTTGTTTCGGGCCATGCAGCAAATTTAACCTTGTCGTCAACCGGATGCAGGGTTATGGTATTAAAACTGCCCCCATCGCGCAACAGGTTCTGGTAAGCCACCATAAAATCGTAATACGCAACAAGGGCGGTTCTGAGGCTCTCACTGACCCGGAGTTTGTTATACGGGAAGTATTCCCTGCTGAGCATGTGTTCGCCCAGTTCGAGATGCGCCCCTCCAAAAGCAAAGATTACTGCATCGGCAAACAGCACCGAAGCATCATTGAAGAATTCCCTGGTATCTGAAAGTTCGTAATTAACATAGGCGGCAAGTACCTGATTTTTTGTTCCCCCTGCCATCATGTTGTTCTGTTTGATGATAGATGCCAGGTCTTTGTATGTGTCGAAAGGTTGCCATACTTCAGTGTAAAGAAAGTTGACCGGTGATTGTGCAATGGTTTGCTGTCCGTATTGGTTGACCGCATTCATAACGGCATATTTCCCCGGGAAAGCAGTATTGTTTGCCTCCAGAAATGAGCCGAATGACTGGGCCAGGTTCAGAAAATGGCCATTGTAAGTGTATCTGCTTCCTCTGTCGCCCAGCTGGTCAATATGGTAGCCGTCAAAGTCGAGGTTGTTATAAACAATCTCATGCTGAGCTGCCAGGTAGTGTTGCCAACCTGGATTGGAAGGATCCAGCAGATACAGATTGCTCAGAAATGGATTTGAAAGTGCCAGAAAATCAAGGTTGGTGCGTGTATTGTCGGTAAATATGTACCATTCCGGTTCTACCCCATCGGCCCGGGCATCGTCCCACGCGCCGTACAGAAGGTTGTAGAACATGGCCTTCATATTCCGGCCGTGGGCTTCCTGTATGTATCGCTTAACCGTATTTAAATATACACTTCTGTTGCCGATATCTTTCCATGTTGACTCCGGCACCCCTCCTGAGAGTGGCAGGGGTTTGTGATGCTTGTTGTGCCAGTCGTAAAACTGAAGCCCATTGATGTGATAACGGTTTAGATCAGCTATTACCTGATGGATATTCTGATCATCTGCTATGTAGTAATTGCTCAGGAATCCGTAACGCGGAAATTTCGTCCAGTCGGATGATACATCAATCGCGATGGCAGCGTAGATTACTTCCTTGTTGTTATCCATCCCGTAAACTTCTGCAAGATAACCTTTGAAATCGGTATCGGGGGTTTTCCATTTCCAGGCAGTTCCGTTAAGCTCAATATCTTCAACCAGGGTGTTCAGGTTTTTATACCTTACCCTTGCCGGCAGGCTTATGGGTCCGGTCAATGAGAAATTTACCTCCTCGCCGGGCCGATAGCAGGCTTTGTCCGATTCTACGGCCAGATTATAAAAAACAGGCGCCGGAAGGTTTCCGGGGATGCTGTCATTGCCTGTATCTGCCTTATCCTTGCTGCATCCTGATAGAGCTATTAAGGCAACGAGAAATAAAAACACCGGCCTGTTTGTAATGGCTTTGGTCACTTGCATAGTTAAAGAGTAATCCGGTAAAGTAAGGTGAAAAGAACCGGAATTCATCATTAAGTTTCCCAAAGAGCGGATAAGATTCTGATTGTCAGGGCTGTCCGTTAATGGTTTTATCAACTCTCTGTATGAATTCCGGATTCTTTTAACACACACCAATCCAAACCAACCTAAAGTTTTTGAATGTTTATTGTCAGGGCTTCAACATTTGCAGTAATCGCGTAATTGCCATCCTCTGTCAGCGTCCATTTGTTATCGTCGGGGTCGCCTCCGTGATGGAGGTACATATGGGTATCGTCCAGTCTCATATACATATCCTGGCCCCAGTCGGAGTTTCGGTTGACAGGGAATTTGAATTCGCCGGCAACCATAGGCCCCGAATATTTAAATATGCACCCGTCAGTAGCATCCTCTTCCATCTCAATAGAATTACTGATGTCCCAGCCAATGGGAGTAGCACTGCCAACCATGTATAGTTTGAGCCTGTTGATGCTGATGGTAAGGTCCTGCAGATTCAGCGTGATGGTGTAATAACCCTTCTTCGCGATTTCCCACTTGCTGTCGTCGGGGTCTCCGCCGTGATGCAGGTACATATGGGTTTCATCCAGCTTCATATACATGTCCTGTTGCCAGTCGGAATTGCGGTTTACAGGGAATTTAAATTCGCCCGGGTTCATTACTCCGGTGTAAGTAAACTCATACAGGTTGTCAGGATTTTGAACGAGCTCGGTTGCATTGGAGATATCCCACCCGTTGGGCGCAGCGCTTCCAACCATAAAAATCTGACTGTAAGCCGGTCCTTCCATTTTAGTGATTAAAACAGAAAGGGCGAGCAGATTGACTTCGATTTTATAAATTCCCGGATCCGAAATAGTCCAGGGGTTGTCGGTTTGGGATGCCGAAGTGCGCAGCACGATACTGTTTTGGCTGTTGCCTTTGACATAAGAAGGGAAATCCTGACCAGCAACGGTTAAGAACTTAAACCCGCCTGAGCTGAGCTGTCCCTGCCAGGTGAATGTTCCGGGAACTTCTGCCGGAGTCATTGCGATGGCCTGACTGTTGTCCCAACCGGCGGAAGTTGCAGTACCGTAAAGGAAAAGGGTTTCTGAAACAGGTTCATAAGTGGTCACACTGAAACTTACTACCGGTGAAACCTGTGGGTCAACATTGTCTGCTGCTACAGTGGCAATGACCCTGGCTTCTAATGTAATTCCGGTTCCCGCCTGTGTGTTAAAATGCCCTCTTATTGCATTGTTCAGCGCTTTGGTGGTAAAAGTGTAATTATAAACTGTTTTTCCCGGGAAATAAGTAAGCGGATCGGTAAACCCTGTGCCAGCCTGAGCTATCTGTAATTCGTAGGTAATTGCGGCATTGGTTCCATAGTTGCTTCCCGAAGTCCAGTTCATACTTAATATTGTCTTATCCCTGTTTGTTTCGTTCAGGATAAGTGTTTGCTCCGAAAGGGTCAGTGCCAGGGGAGTGTCGCCTTTATTCAGGTCGGCGAGTTCATCTTCTTTGCAGCCTGTTGCAAATGCCATTGCCATCAGACAGCATGCTATGTATGTTAATCGTTTCATAGTTTTATTTTTGAAGGTTTAGTAACCTGAATTTTGAGTTAAATTGGGGTTGGCATCAATTTCCTTTTGCGGAATCGGCAACAGAAGGAACTTTGATGAAAAATTTGTTTTACCAATGCTGTTGAAGAATGCAGCAGCATACTGACCATTGTCATAACGGATCAGGTCGAACCATCGTGAGCCTTCGAATGCAAGTTCTATTCTTCTTTCTTTTCTGATGGCATCGCGCAGGGCTGACTGCGACAAACCGCTCAGATTGTCCAATCCGGCCCTGTTGCGCACCTGATTAAGCGGGCCATAAGCTTCGCCTGTGCGGTTTAATTCGCATAGGGCTTCTGCTTCCATCAGCAATACATCGGCATAGCGCAACACCGGCCAGTTGGCAGGACTGCCATCGTAATCTTCAGTTACAGATTTTGAAACCAGGAATTTGCGCAGGTTGTATCCTGTTGATGAAAATGAAGCTTTATACTCTTTTTCATCGAAAGAGGGACATCCATCATAAAGAATCGTTGCTTCTTTGCGATTGTCGCCGTTTTCATAAAGGCTTACAAACTCCTGGGTGGGCTGGTTCCATCCCCAACCTCCGGCTACAAAATCTGAATTCCGGGGGCCTGTGAATGTGCTGACCCAACTGGCCTGATTTTCGTTGTCCCAGAAACTGTAACTGGTTTTACCGTAATACTGAACCTCGAAGAGGCTCTCCGGTGAGTTTTTTCCTGATGGGTTGAAGTTATCGGTATAGTTTTCGTTTAAAGTATAGCCCAGTGATGTTACCCTCTGGCACAGATTAACGGTTTCGTCATACCTGCCCAGCGTCAGATAAACCTTTGCGAGCATCCCGGTGGCGGCTCCTTTGCTGGCCCGTCCGATATCAGCACCCGAATATGCCTCGCGCTGAGGCAACAGTTCAATAGCACGTTTCAGGTCGCCTATAATGGTATCATAAACAACTGAGGCGGCAGTGCGGCGGGGCCGGAGGTCATCATCCGGGGTCTGGGCTTTGGTGATTAACGGAACATCTCCAAACAGCCTTACAAGGATAAAATAGTAATTGGCCCTCAGGAAGTAAGCCTCTCCGGTTATCCGGTTTTTAAGATCCTGGTCAATGTCCATTCCGGGAACATTCTCCAGTACCAGGTTGCACCTCAGGATTCCGGGAGCGGGCCCCCTCCACACGTCAAGAGCAGCTGCATTGTCGGTTGATGTAACAAAGTTTGCAATATCCTGGGTTTCGATACCATCGGTACCCCCGCCGGCGCCGACAAGGCTGTTTCCGGCCCAGATATCGGTTGTCCAGATCCTCATATTGTATAGCTTGGGCCACTGCAGCGGCTGATATGCACCGTTAATGGCTGCAATGGCATCTTCTTTCGTCTTGTAGAAGTTAGAGGTATTGATGCTGTCGAGGGGGGCAGTGTCAAGAAACTTTTCGCATGCAGCCAATGAAATCAGCATCAGGCATGCAAGGGTATATTTTAAGGTTTTCATATCTTTAGTTTTGTATTGTTTCAGAAAATCAGGTTAATACCGGCGCTGACCGTTCTGGTAACCGGATAAACATTCAGGTCTATGCCATTGACCGGTACTTCGGGATCGAATCCGGAATAATTGGTAATTGTCAGCAGGTTCTGAGCCGAGAAATAGACCCTGGCCGAACTGAGTTTGGCTTTCTCAAGCCATTTCTGTCTGAATGTGTAGCCTAAGGTCAGGTTCTTGATTTTCAAGTAACTGCCATCCTCGATGAATCGATCAGAAACCCTGGTGTTTTTGTTTGGGTCGTTAAATACCGCCCTGGGCATTGTGTTGCTGGTTCCTTCGCCGGTCCAGCGTTCAAGCGTGGCTGTGGTTTGATTCTGGGCAACAGCCATGCCTTCCTGGTAAATTCTGTTGGCATTGAAAATGTCATTGCCATAAACTCCCTGCAAAAAGATACTCAGATCAAAACCCCTCCATTCGATGGTATTGTTGATGGCAAAAATAAATTTCGGGTTTGGGTTGCCGATATATGTGCGGTCATTATCGTCAATTTTGCCGTCATTATTCAGGTCTTTGAATCTGATATCACCGGCCGACGTCCGGTTAAACGGATCTTCGCCGGGAACCTGAACGGCATAATTGTCCACTTCCTGTTGTGTCTGGAACAGTCCATTGGTTACAAAGCCGTAGAAGGCGTTCACCGGGTAGCCACTGTTCTGTATCGAGAGGTTTTGATTCAGGCCTATACTTCCGGTGTATAAAGGGATGGTATCATTCAGGTTAATCACCCGGTTATGGTTATAAGCCACATTTGCACTTGTGGTCCATTTGATGGCGCCGGTCGTATTGATGCTGGTGATGCTGATTTCCACCCCTTTATTCCTGACTTTTCCTGCATTAATGCTTGGAACCACAATGTCGGAATATCCGGTTGAGATGGGAACACTCATTGGAACGAGCATATCATTGGTGTTCTTGATATATGCATCCAGTGAGAGGTTGATTCTGCCATTGATCAGCGATGCATCGAATCCAAGATTGGATTGCTCAACCTGTTCCCAGCGTACGCTCGGGTTGGGTATTGCCAGGGGCACAACGGCGTTGACGACCTGTCCGTTGAAAACATACTGAATGGTTTGTAATACAGAAGCGAAAGAGTAATCGCCGATATTCTGGTTTCCGGTGATTCCGTATCCGGCGCGTACTTTGAAGTCGTCGAGCCAGGTATAACGGTTCATGAATTCTTCCTGCGAAACCCTCCAGGCCACTGATGCCGATGGAAACCATCCCCAGCGGTTGTTGCTGCCGAACCGGCTGCTGCCGTCACGTCGCAAGGTGGCGGTTAGTAAATATCTGCCTTTATAATCGTAATTTCCCCTTCCGATAAATGACAGCAGTTTCCATTCATTGGCACTGCCGCCCAGGGTTTTAGAGGTAGTGCCGTTGTTGAGTTGCTGGGTGGTAGTACTGGAGAATCCCTGGGCGGAACCACTCATGTAATCTTTACGAAAGGCCTGTGCGCTGCTACCGGCGAGTAAAGTAAGGTGATGGTTGCCGTTAATATATTTATCGTAGGTAAGGTAATTATCCCAAAGATAGGTAATGCCCTTGTTGTATTGCTGGAAAAGATAGCTGCTTGCCTGTGGAGTTGGTTGCCAGTTGTATGCCGGTGACCAGGTCCGGTTGTCCCAGAATGATGCTTCGAGGCCTCCCGTTGATTTAAACTTCAGCTCCTTCAGAATGTTTATTTCGGCAGATATATTGCCCAGCGCGTTGTAGCCTTTGGTGCTGTTTTCCACCAGCATGGCCTTGCCTATGGGATTTGTAATGTCACCCACCCACGACGATTGGCCTATGGGGCCGCTGTAGGTGCCGTCGGCATTGTATACAGGCTGTGCCGGCAAGGCTGCCATGGCGTTACGGATATTATAGTCCCCGCTCGTTTTAACATCATGATTCAGGGTAAGGTTGTTGCTGAATTTCAGCCAGTCAAAAACCCTTGAGTCGCTGTTAAACTGAACTGTATAGCGCTTATAGCCGGTGTTGGCCACGATGCCCTGCTGATCGAGAATGGCCCCTGAAACATAATAATGCGAGTTTGCATTACCTCCGGAATATGCCAGGGTGTAGTTCTGAATGGGAGCATTGCGGAAAATGGCATCAAGCCAGTCAGTGCCGGCTCCAAGTCCTGCCGGATCGGCAAAGTCCGGGTTCAGGGCCTGGCCATTATTGGTCATCATATCATTGTGAAGCGATGCAAATTCCGAAGCATTGAGCATTTCAACCCTGTTGGCTACCGATTGTACTCCGGTAAACATTTTGAATTCCAGGGTATTTCTTTCCTGAGCGCCTTTTTTGGTCGTAATCAGCACAACCCCGTTGGCTCCGCGTGAACCGTATATTGCTGCCGCCGATGCATCCTTCAGGATTTCGATTCCGGCAATGTCATCCGGGCTGATTGTATTCAGGGATACGTTGGCCGGGACCCCGTCAATAACCAGCAACGGGTCGCTGTTGTTAATGGTTCCGGTTCCCCTGATACGCAAAGTAACATTGCTGCCAGGGGCACCGGCTGATAATACCTGCACTCCGGCAGAACGTCCCTGCAAAGCATCACCGATACTTGGCACCGGCAGCGTTTTCAACTCTTTTGTATTTACCGATGACACCGATCCTGTCAGGTCGCGCTTTCTCTGACTCCCGTACCCGACTACTACCACTTCGTTGAGCATAACATTGGATTCAACCAGCACGACACGGATTTCTTCCTGTGAAGTTATTTGTACCTCCTGTGAATCATAACCAACATAGGAAAAGATAAGCACCGGTCCGGATTTGGAGCCGGTTTCCAGGGTGAATTTTCCGTTTACATCGGTAATGGTCCCGATGGAGGTCGCTTTCAACAAGACGGTAACACCTGTCAAGGGTTCCCCCTTTGAATCGACAACTATTCCCGTAACCGGTTTGCCTTTTATCTGGGCTTCCGCTCCGGGAATAACGACAAACATACTGCCCAGTAGCAGCAGCATCAATGGTAGATAAGTCTTCATCAATTTTTAATTTATGTTTAACGTATGGTTAGTTAATGGGTGCCTTCAACCAATGCCAAGGTTACCTGTCTCAAACATGGCAAATATATTGAACCGGATCAGGGAAGTCCAGATCATGTAAAAAGTTGTAGCCTGATATTAAATTATAATGATGTAAGTGCTTTAAAAATAACAATATATACATTTACGGATCGTAAAAAAATGTAGTTCAAATGGAGGGAGCCTCAATGAAATATATTTCGGAATCAGGGCCGGAAGAATGTAAATACCTGAAATATTCACAAACGGATCTGTCCAAATCCAGAGGTCTCAAGGAATGATTTGATATGGAGCTGTAAGAAAACCGGATCAATTTTTCCGGATGACTTTCTGCAGGTTGATCAGGATACAATTACAGATGCAGCCGGCACTTTGTCAGTTTACTGCAAAGGCAGGGTTCAAGAATCCGTGCATTATACGGCAAAGCTGCAGACTGCAGTTTGCCGCGCTTACCAAAGCTTAGTTCCGGGTATTGTTCCCTATCGATAAAACTTTATCATCAAAGCTTTCCCTGCTGTCTCTGGCTTTATTCCTGATTTTGGTCCTGTAATTATAGATTGTTGACAATGAGCACCTCAGGAAATGGGATATTTTAACACTATCAGTTATCCCCAGTCTCACAAGTGCATATATCCTCAGTTCGGTGTTAAGCAACTGCCCCTGCTTGAGCTGAATGGATTCCCCGTCAGAAAGAAGATGGTTAAAGTCTTCAACGAAATCCGGGAAAAGTTGAAGGAAGGTTGTGTCGAAATTATGAAAGAATTCTGCCAGTTCATCTTCAATGATTTCGGATGATTTTATCCGGTGAATAAGGTCGTCAATTTTGCCGGAAGATGCCATCTTATGAAGATGCTTTCTGTAATTGTCCATTTTGTCAATATATACCGAACACTGATCCATGTACTGACCGATATACTCTTCTTTGATGATATTCGCCTCCTTCAGGTTGCGGTTAATCTCACTCAATTCATTGTTGATTGCTGAAAGATCATGATTGAGGTTGTTTAATTGTTTATTGGCTTTGTCTAACTTTTCCCTTGCAACGGCAAGCTTCCTCATTTGTCTGAATATCAATCCGGCGGCGATCAATAGCAATATGGCAAGGGTGCTGATGCTTATCAGCGAGATTAACAAAGTGCGTTGCTGGGACCTGAGTTGGTACTGATAGGCTTTATCAATAATCGGCATCATCTGGGAAATTTCTATGGTACGAAGCCTGGCATTGCAGAAGATGGCATCTTCCATCGACCTGCTGATGTAATGATAGGCCCTGTTGATGTCTCCTTCTCCGTATAGCATATAGGCCAGATTGCGCAGCGAAACATATTCTTTGTTGGCCGATTCCAGATCATTGATGGCTGAAATAATCAGCCATTTTTTCTCATTGGTATGATCATTTAATCCTTGATAAGCCATGGAGATGCTGTATGCGATGATGGCTTTATTATGTTTGTCATTCCTGATGGTCGGGAAATAATTAAGCAACAACTGAAGCGCAGACGTGTAATGCTTCTTCACGATCAGCTGGTCTGCCTTTACCATGATATGGGGAGAGGATGATGGTGGGTTGGACAGCAGCAGGGAGTCGCGGTAGGCTTCCGTCAGGCTGTCGTACCTTGCCTTTTCGTGAACCGAAAGGGCATAATCAGACATGGCCCCGTAAATTGTACGGTAGATGTGAAAGTAATAAGCCTTTAAATCAGGGTATCTGGCAATGTCAACATTCCTCAGTATGTCATGCGCTTCTTTGTACATGCCCATGATTACCATAATTGAGGCAAGATTTAGCCTGGCATCGGTAATATTTGTATTGTTATTTGATTTTTCGGCAAGCTGCAATTTGCGCCTGGCATAAACCAGGGCCGAATCGGATTTGTAAGACCTGTATTCATCGAAAAGCCTGCCGCATATTTCAAATTGCTGCTGGTTTGAAGATGTGTAAATAAGCGAATTCTTGATTTGCTGAATGCGCTGCTCTTTCTGCCTGTCAAAGTTTCTGTATTCCTTAACGGTTTGGTCGAGTTGCTTTAAAAGCAGATCCGTTTCACTGCTCCCGTAAAGTAATAAGGAGGTACAAGTTAAATAAGTCAAGAGAATTAATCTGTGCATGTACATCTTTTCCGGTTGATTGATACAAATGTAAAAACTAAATGCCTGGTTTTACAACTTATCAGGATCTCCCTTCGAAAACAGCGGGTTTCGCCTGATAAGATCCGGGGGCATTGAGAAGGAACCGCAGATTCTGGAATAGTTTATAATCCCTTTATCAAATAGGAGTGATCCGGTGCATATTTCCCTGAATCAGCACGGGGTATGCCCGGTTCCTCCTCGTTTGCGGAAGGGCAGACAACTTATGCTGGCGGATGGCTTGTTATCTATGCAAAGAGAAGGAGTTGCCCCGGTCTTTGAAAAAATTTCTGCAGGGTTATGTTCTTCATGATGTTTTCCGTAAAGATCCGCTGCGGACTTAATGACAGTGGAAATCCGGCGTAAAGGATATTGTAAGATTAATCATATCCGGGCGAAATCATTCCACCACCAACTCATCAATAAATAACCATGCCGGCTGGCCTGCGCCGCGGTGCCAGTCGGGACAGGTTTTGTGGCTGATGGCAGTTATTTTGAGGAATTTTGCCCTTGTTTCCGGAAAGGAGAAACTGAAGTGCACCGGTTTTTGTCCGAAATTCCTAACCGGTTCGGGAATTTTTTCCGTATGTACGGTGTTGAAATCCTTTCCGTTGTCCGAAACTTCTATCCTTACTTCCAGGGGAAGAAAGATCCAGCTTACCAGGTCGAGGAAGAAGTTGGTTTCCACCCTGCTGAAGGTTTCAGGTTGCCCGAAATCTATCAGTACTTCCATATCATGGCCCTGATATCCCAGCCAGTTCAGCCTGAAGTGCTGCCCGCCAAACAACCCGTCGGTCAATGCTTTTTCACCGTTAACATCATAAAGTGTTGTGTAAGGTGTAAGTGAGGTGATTTGTTTGCCGGCCGCTTTGTTTGGCTTTACCGCCATAGCGATGATGTTCAGGGTCTGCGCTTTATATTGCTCAGGGGTGTATCCGTTTTCATCGATGCTGCGTATTCCTGTTGCCGCACAATTTTCGGTGAAGCGGCTGAGCGATGCAAGCATCTCCGGATTTACAATCCTTTTGCCATTTTCCTCCCCGTAAAATGAAAGATCGGGGTGATTTACGTTCAGGGCAACATCCAGATAAGCAAAATCAACGGTGCAACGCTGGCGGATAACCCGTTTCAGTCTTTGCGGATCGTCAGCAACCAATGCCTGGGCGCGGTCCATCATCTCACGGTAACGGATCAGCAGCTCAGGTTTCAGAAACCAACCGGAATAGAGCGCCGGATAGCCATAGATGTCAAGGTTACGCTTGGCGGCCTGCTTTTCCATCTCATGCCGGACCAGCTCAAAGTATTCAAGCATCACGTCAGCCGCAGCGCCGTAAAAGGCATGAAAGAACTTTTGCCGGAAGCCGGGTTCGTCCAGGTCTGCGTCCCAAAGCAACCGGGCAATAAGCGCCTGCTTGTATTCGTAGAAATCGGACCAGGAGTTGCCGCTGCCCTGCTGGAACATCATGGGAACCCCGTGTTCGCGGAAGAAACGGATGTTGGGCTGCAGCACGCTGAAATTCGGGAAGGGGCAGGTAAAGGTCTTGAACTGTACCACGTAATCCCACATGAAAATATTGTCCGTAAGGGTGGACCAGTCTTTCATGTCCTTCACAAAGCCGGCGCTGCGCGGATCCGTTGCCAGCGGCTGGCTGCGGTTGCACTCTATGGAGCAGAACATAATGTTCACATTGCTGTCGGGTACGATGGCCGTGGGAGCGGAGCGCGTAAACTGGTAAGCAAGGGTGGATATCTGCTTATCAGGGAACTGCCGCGCGATCTGGTTGGCCATGCTGACATACGCCCCCGAAATGCTTCCGTACTTATCGTACAGGGCCTGGCATTTTTCGCACTCGCAATAGTTGATGCAGTCGTTTTGCGATACCGACCAATAAGTACAATCCGGTTTTTTATTTATTTCTTCCCTGAGGTTTTCGGTCAGTAGGCGGATCACCTCCGGATTGCTGAGGCATAGCTGTCCGTCGCGGATTCTTTTGCCGTTCACCAGGGAGTAATATTCCGGATGACTGCCGAAGTATGTTTCGGGCGGCATCAGTTTGTGGAAGGTATGTACAAACATGCCCCATTCATCCATGGGATGTACGCGGGCCGCGAAGTAGTACTCCGGTTTGTTCTTGTCAGGAAAGTGCGGATGGCGGAAACGGAAATCCGGTTGTGAAAACAGGGAAATGCCCGGCAGGATGAGTTCCGGATTCTCCGGAATATACACCTCCCCGTTGCCCAACCACAGGCAACCGGCATAGTCCTGCAAAAGGGTATAAACCGCGTAGATATCACCCACCTGCCTTTTCCCGCCGAGATACAAGTGACCATCTTCGCTGAAAATGCAGAAACCGTCGTCGTTCATAGCTTCGAGCCTGCCGTAAGCCGCTTTTTTGGCAAACCATTCCTTACCAATAAATATTGATTTGAACCTTTTCACGGGCTTATCGGCGATCAAGACCTGCGCTCCGGATATCCTGAAAAGGTAATTCTGCAGTTCATCCGCGGCAAAACGGGTGAGGGAGTCAGCATCGTGGCTGAGGATGATGGCGTAGCGCGCTTTGCCGGCAGTGGCAATCCGGTGCTGCGGTGGTTGTGCATGCAGCAACAGGCATGAAAATATCAGTGCCGGGAGCAGTGCAATGCGATTTATGAATTTCATAAGTCAAAGGTGAGGAAAATTTCAGCATGGAACAAGAAGGCGGGGCACGGACGTGACGTCCGCGCCAGCGGCGCTGAAGAAGGGACGAGGGACGCTGAAGAAGGGACGAGGGGCGCTGAAAAAGGGACGAGGGACGCTGAAGAAGGGACGAGGGTGGTGGTCGAGCGATACCGATAGCTATCGGTACGAGACCACCAAAACTAAGGTACTGGGTAAGACATTGAGACAAGGA
>VSSQ01000081.1_pt1 | contig 139938 bp, 144 predicted proteins | sample 4763081 | NCBI WGS metagenome assembly VSSQ01 (sample SAMN12137344, study PRJNA551015) | bioreactor metagenome | isolation source: SDC9 anaerobic chlorinated ethene degrading culture | place: USA: Knoxville, Tennesee | collected 2015-01-01 | reverse complement strand
AAGCAAGGGGGTGCTCACGTCTTCTAAAAAAGATAGGGTTGATAGATATTCTCAAATATCTATTTTGGCTCAGGAAGTAATCTGTCCACATCTAGTTACTGAATCGATAGGAGATATTCAACCAGGATATATAAATCAAGAAATTCTTAAATTATCATTTTGGGAAACCAAGTTGTGTAATAATTATTTTTGCCTTGACTCTGATGGTATGTTTATTCGAGAGTTTTGTGTTTCAGATTTCATGTATGATGCAGAAATTCCATATACTGTTTTATTTGAAGATAATGATTTAAAGGCTGATCCTTTGTATTACAAAATATTTTGGAAGCACAGAGAGGAAAGTTTACGAAAAATTCAGCAAACACTTGGCATGTCAGATAAACGGCTACTTACATGTCATGGTTTCCAGGTATTCTCTTCAAAAGTGTTAGAACATTTAAAAAATAACTTTATGAAGAAGCATAATTATTCATACAAAGACTTGTTGGAAATTGCTCCTTATGAGTTTTCATGGTACAATTTCTATCTTCAAAAAGAAAAAGTCATCCCAATTCTCTTTTGCGATCAGATTTTTAAATATTTTCATATGGGGCACCAACATTTATTGACTTGGATTCAAGGGGTTACACTTGATGATCTGGCAAGAAGTTATGTGGGTATCGTAATTCAGTCTAATTTTTCTCGAAAAAAAAGATTGATCTCTTATGATGACGTGGGGAGTTATATATCAATTTTTCCTCCTGGGAGAATGCTTTTTTTGGTTAAATTGTCCTGTCTCTCATATTTTAGATATTTTAGAAAAGGGGTGAGATTTCTCATCAAGAAAATTATGAAGAAATAATCTAGAAAAGAGCGCATCATAATTCATGGATTTATCTATAGATTGTAAGGAATACATATTAGGCAAAGCATTAATAAGTATTATATAGAATGCTGAAGTGATTAAAAATATTTTAAAAAGACATTATTTCAAATCATAGAGACTGGTGAAACTTTAGGATAAATTATGACCTGTAATATTTATTTAAGTGAGGAGTTTGAAAGAATCTGGAAAAGAATTCTTAATGAAGAGAATTTTGCTTTTCTTCGTCATGGTGATGGAGAACGAGCAATTATGGAGGGGCGGTCTGTTACTGCACAGGAGGGGTGGAAAGCACCAAATCATGTTACTAAACTTGGATATGATTGCTTAGATGCACTATTACTGGCAGATGAGCGAGTGTGGTATGGAATATCCTGTCCATGTTGTGATTCTGCAGCATACTATTGGTATGTTTCAAGAATTCCAAATAAAAATATTACTTTTGCGAACATCTGGATAAACAGTAATTACAATCTCTTCATTAAATCGTTCAATGAACTTAAAAGAGATGCAATAGTTATAGCCAATCATCGTGCAGTAAATAAACAAATAGGAAATTTGCATATACTAGAATATTATTCAGTTGGTGATGATTGTATCTCTTTTTGGGAAACAGAATCAGACAATTTACTCAAGAAAATAAAAGATGACTATGGAAAGAGAGATAACTTACTTTATGTTGTTTCAGCGGGACCAATGTCTGGGCCAATTATCGCTGAATTATTTAAAAATAATCCGAATAATTGTTACATAGATTTTGGAAGTGCCCTTGATACATACATCCATAATAAAATTACCCGCCCGTATATGAATAAAAATAGTAAATATGCCAAAAGACAATGCTGGATGTATGATCCGAAAACAACAAACTTTAATGTCACTGTTGTTTGTAATTTATATAAAAGACCTGATAATTTATTAATTCAATTAGAAGCAATCAGTAATCAAACATTAAAGCCCAAAGAAATCCTGCTTTATCAGGACGGCATTTCCGATAATTATAAAATAGAGCTTCTTTTGTCTCTCAAAGATAGATTTGACAATATACAAATTGCTACTGAAAATACTGGCGTGTGGAAACGATTCGAATATGCAAAAACCTCTGCTTCCTGCCCCCTGATATGTATTTTCGATGATGATACGATCCCAGGCAAAAGGTGGCTTGAAAACTGTTATTCTTGCATGCAGGAGCGTGAGGGAATATACGGAACGGTCGGCATTGTAATGTACAATCCTACTAAATACCCTTATCATGGATTTTTACGAGTGGGGTGGCCGGGACCCAATTCCAAAGTAACAGAAGTTGACTTTGTTGGTCACTCTTGGTTTCTGAAAAAAGAGTGTCTTGATTATATGTTTGACGGAACTGAAGAATATCAGTCTTTTAAGTATGTTGCAGAGGATATGTGTATCTCGGTTCAATGCCAAAAGAAAGGAATCAAAACGTTTGTTCCCCCTCATCCTTACACAAATCATGAGTTGTGGGGGTCTCTGCCCGTCTATGCACGGGTGCTTGGGAACTCGTCCCAGGCCGTTTCGTTAAATAATTCAAATTATATTAAAATGCATGATGCGGTATCTTGTTATCTGCGTGATGGTTGGAAACCTCTCATTTTTACGAATACTCTGTATCCGCTGTCTATTTTATTAAAACTGATTGGAGAACAGATTATGGGACGAATAGTTTTTCTCGTTTCATGGATAAAGAGAGAAATAAAGGGTTTGTTTCCTAAAAAATCATGCATTTAGAATGTATACTGTAATCTATTTGGAGGATAAGTAATGAAAATTATGAGTATATTTGGAACACGCCCTGAAGCAATAAAAATGTGTCCGTTGATCAAAGAGCTTCAAAAACACCCGGAGATAGAAAACCGTGTTTGCCTGACTGGGCAGCATCGCGAGATGTTGCAATCGGTTATGGGTATATTTGGTGTTCATTCTGACTATAATCTGGACATTATGCGTACTAATCAGACATTGTCTACAATTACTGTTGACATTTTGGAAAAAATAGAGAATATATTGATTCAAGACAGACCTGATATCATTTTAGTCCACGGAGATACAACTACATCATTTGTATCTGCTTTAGCTGCTTTTTATCAGCAAATCCCTGTTGGTCATGTTGAAGCCGGACTGAGAACTCATAATAAATATTCTCCTTATCCCGAAGAAATGAACCGCAGTCTCACGGGTAAAATTGCCGATATTCATTTCGCTCCAACAGTTGGAAATAAATTGAACCTCATGCAAGAAAATATTACTAAAAATGTATTTGTGACAGGAAATACGGTTATTGATGCATTTGCATTTACTCTTAAGAATGCATATCTTTTTGATTGCGATGCGTTAAATAAAATTGATTATTCCACCTCTAAAGTAATTTTAGTTACCGCTCATCGTCGCGAAAATGTAGGTCAGCCATTATTAAATATTTGTGAGGCCATTACGAAGATTGTATCGGCTTTTGAAAATGTGGTGGTAATCTACCCGGTTCATCCTAATCCAGTTGTAAGGAAAACGATATTTTCACAATTGTCTCATGTTGAAAGGGTTTTACTGCTCGACCCTCTTGATGTATCTGATATGCATAATCTCATGGCTCGCAGTTATCTTGTATTAACAGATTCCGGAGGTTTGCAGGAAGAAGCTCCTGCGTGTGGCATCCCGGTTTTAGTTATGAGGACTGAAACGGAAAGACCGGAAGCGGTAGAGGCAGGAACGGTTAAAGTTGTTGGCATTCAATCAGATGATATATTTGAGCATGCACGAGTATTATTGATGGATAATGGTGAATATAATAAGATGGCAAAGGCTGTAAATCCATATGGGGATGGAACGGCAAGTTTGAAAATCGTTCAGATACTTCTGGACTGGTTTGCTAATCGATTATCTGTTAATGATGCTGAATCCTTTTAGAGCTGCACTGTTCAAAAAATAGTGTCTCAGAGTAATTTCTGATAAAAATGTTATTTGAGCATCGCATATCATTATTTCATCCTCGCTAACATATATTAAAAATTAATTCATCTCATATGTCCATCCCCCTTATATCCAATATCATGCGTATTCCGGCAATAAAACGCCAGAGCACCTTATGGCTCATCTCAACGATAGGCATAACCTTCTTTGGATTTATCTCCACTATGCTCTTTTCGCACCTCCTTGGAAAGGATCTGATGGGCGTCTACTATCTTTTCCTCGCGTATTACGGAGTATTCAACATGATCGGAGATGGGGGATTTGGACAGGCGGCAGTTAAACGCATCTCCGAAGGAAATGATCAGAATGCTTATCTCACCGCATATGCTAGCCTGCGTGCTCTTCTCATCATCGTTTCAACATTACTTCTTCTTCTCATTAGTCCGTATTTTATCGATCTGCAGTCATATGATCTAGTTCTCTGGATCATCCTTGCCCTTACGGCTTCTTTCTTTGGTCATACTATAACCTACGGCATTTATGGTCTTGGTCATGTTGGCGTATACAGCATATCAAATGGCATAAGTGAGTTTGTCAGAATTATATTCCAGATAATAGCTGTTCTTCTTGGATTCTCCGTATTCGGATTGTTCGGCGGAGTTATTGCGGGTATCATCATTTCCGGAATCATCTGCCTCAAATACTTCACCTTCAAACCTGCAAAATTCAGATTTCATCATATTTCCAACTTGGCAGCATACGGATTCTGGATATTTCTGATCGGGACCGGTTCCATAATCTTTGCATATGCCGATACGATTTTTATAGGTTACTTTATGACCAACGGCGATGTCGGTGTTTATCGTACAGCATATCAGTTCACCTCACTAGCATCCCTCCTCTCTGTTGCGATCGCCACCACCCTGACTCCGAAAATCAGTCACTGGAGCGCAAATAACCAGATGGAAAAAATAGCCCCTGTTATCACCCGTGGAATCACCTTCTCCCTCCTGCTTGCGATACCAGTTGCTTTTGGCGGTGTCCTTCTTTCAGAACGTCTGCTCTACTATTTCTACGGAGCTGATTTTGCTGAGGGTTCAATCGTATGTTCGATCCTTCTCATCATGCAGATCATTGCGGTATTCACTGTCCTTCTTGGCGTCGCCCTTACCGCGTCGGATCACGCCCGTCAGGCATTCTATGCCGCCGGCATTGCCGCCCTCCTCAATATTGCTCTCAATGTAACCTTGATCCCGATCTTTGGGATCAACGGCGCTGCCGTATCAACATTAATTAGTTTCAGCCTGAACGCCATCCTGATTTCGCATCTCCTCAAACGCTATATCACCATCCTCTTCGAGTATCGCCCGATCGTCCACATCATCATCTCCTCCCTTGTCATGGCCCTCTTCGTATTCGTATACATCCGGTTCGTCCCTCTTGACAATGTATTTGTTACCCTGATCCCGGTCATCATTGGGGCTCTCATCTACATCTTCCTCCTCCTCAAACTCGATCACGGCATCAGGGATGAAATTGCTGGTATGGTAACAACTTTCGGCCTCCCCTGGCCAAAATGGCTGTAACCCCTCTCCTTATTTCCCTGGAAAAGAAACAATAATCCAACAAATGAAAGGTATAACGCACATCCTCCTTACTCTGGCAACAATCCTGGTTATTCTTGCGCCGTTAACTCCATCCCTCCTCATCTGGGAATCGATTCCTGCGGTGCTTCTCCTCCTCCTTGGCGCGTTCCTCGGTTCCCTCACTCCGGACATCGACAAAGGAAAGGAAGCCGCGATATATCATGCAGAAATTCCAGGAGCCCGGGGCAGAAAATTCCATCTCACGCCAGTGTTTGGTTATGCCCTCTACTATACCTGCTACAAACCTCTTCAGTTTATTTTCCTGATCATCTTCGGTAAAAAAATATATGCAATACACGGACACCGCGAACTTCCTCACTCACCGATAGGGATAGTCCTTATCTCTGTCCTTGTGACGTTCTATATCTGGATCATATGCTTTGCGCTTTCATTTGTTCCGTATCTGAATTTCCTGTATAACGACCCCCTCATCTATGTATTCGGCTCGGCATTTCTGCTGGGATGTTTCCTTCATTTACTCGAAGATACCTGCGATAATTCCGGGATCCATTACTTCTATCCGTTCAGTTTCAGCCGCCTGCGTGGAAGGATCAAAGGAGACGGCACCGATATACAGCCAAAAATATTTGGCATCATTCTTCTGACAGCTGCAGTTATTCTCGTGATACTGTTCCTCACCAAGATCGTAGCTGACCAATGGGCCTATCCGGCAGCCCTCATGGTCCCGATCGTACTCTGGATCATCTTCCTGAAAGCATCCGGTGTGCCGTCAAAAAAAGAGGTCCGGGAATAAGCTTCTAATCCTGAAGAACCAAATATATATTCATGTATAAACTCGTCTGTGTACACTGCGGTGCCGAGTATCCTCCCGACGCGGTAGTGTACAATTGTGAGAAATGCGGCCATCTGCTTGCAGTAAAATATGATCTGAGCAAGATCACGATCACCCATGAAGAAATTTTACAGCGCCCTATATCTCTTTGGCGCTACAAAGAGTTCCTTCCGGTAAAAATCGAACCTGTCACTCTTCAGGAAGGAGGCACACCTCTTTATCATCTGAAAAGACTTGGGGAAGAGATGGGGCTTACCAATCTGTATGCAAAGCATGAGGGAATGAACCCGTCGGGATCTTTCAAAGATCGCGGCATGACCCTTGGTGTTTCCATGGCGAAACAGCTCGGCAAAAATATCGTTGCCTGCGCCTCCACCGGAAACACTTCTGCTTCTATGGCGGTTTATGCGGCAAAAGCAAATATGCCGGCTGTTGTTTTACTCCCCGCCGGCCATGTTGCTCTTGGAAAAATTGCTCAGGCACTTATGCATGGAGCCAAGGTCATCTCGATCCGCGGCAACTTTGACCGGGCACTTGAGATGGTTCATGAACTCTGTATAACCCATGGGATCTATCTCTTAAACTCCATCAATCCCTATCGTCTTGAGGGACAGAAGACCATAGGATTTGAAATCGTTGATCAGCTTGGTTGTGTTCCCGACAGGATCGTTCTGCCGGTAGGAAATGCCGGGAATATCTCTGCAGTCTACAAAGGCCTTTGCGAGTGGAAGGAGATCGGATATATTGACCGTCTTCCGAAGATGACTGCGATCCAAGCTGCAGGATCATGCCCGGTCGTAGATGCTATCAAAGGGAATTTTTCTGAGATCACCGTTGAACAAAATCCCGAGACTGTCGCAACTGCGATTCGTATCGGTAACCCGGTCAATGCTGAGAAGGCTCTCCGTGCAATTCGTGAGACCGGTGGAACTGCTGAGTCTGTAACTGACGAAGAGATCCTTGCCATGCAGCGTGATCTTGCCAGATACGAAGGTATCGGGGTGGAACCCGCATCTGCAGCTTCGGTTGCAGGTATTCGCAAGATGGCAGAGATGGGACTTCTTGACAAGGATGAAAAGATCGTCTGTGTCGTGACCGGTCACCTGCTGAAAGATCCAGAAACAGTAATCAAACAATGCGCCCCGCCACTCGAGATCGACCCGACCATCGAAGCACTGCTTGCTGTATTGTAAGCATCTTTGTGGTCCTGCTTGCTTTGTTTGCAGCTCCTGCAGCTGCAAACTCTGCAGAGTATTTTGTATCTGAGGACGGTAACGTTCTCACAGCGAATGCTGCTCTCATCAATCAGAGTACATTTCTTCTGGTGAAACCCGGATTTTTAGGTGAGGAGGTCGCCCTTTCAGTTGATAATTTGACGATACAAAATGAGAGCGGCGTTGTCGAGTATACCCAGAATGGAAAAACCATATCTTTTCCAGCAGGCAATTACACGCTGACTTACTCTGCGAAGATCGAGAACGGACTTCTCTATCTGAGGTATGCCGAACCGTACAATGTTTCCATATATCTGCCGGAGAAGTTTCAGACAGGACATCTGATCTTAGGTACGGTTGGTAATGGAGGAGTAATTTCTCCTTCGGACAACTCATCCTATGGTTCGATGATAACCTTTGAGAATACAAATACTGCCTCTCTCACGTTTTATGATGACGTTCGCGAACCTCTGCTCTATCTTTTCCTCGGGATATGGGGAGTCGTGTTTGTCATTGCAGGTGTCAGGTATTTCAGACTGAAAAGAAAGCCGATGCAGGATCTCTAAAAAGCGATCCATCTCCTCTCTCCCTTTTTTATTTGAATCGTGCCGTAATTGGTTTGTGTTAATGTATAGAAATGTATTTTTGTCAGAGTGAACTGATTTGAAAAAAGAGATTGAAAGTGTTTTCAGATACTGATCTTATTCAATATCGATGCCGTATTTTCTGGCATTTTTATCCGCGATGGCCTGTATCTTTGCGATCTCGGCGTCGTTTCTTACGGGTTTGAAGAGATGGCGGAACCGTTTCTGGGCTTTGAGATAGTCATCGACCGGAACTCTCTTGACTTTCTTAACGGCCGCAAGCTCTCCGTTAATGACTTCGTAGTTGACCCAGAGTCCGCATTCAACTGCCATTCTTCCGATCTCCATTGTCTTGGCACCGTCGAATCCCCATCCAGTGCAGCATGGCGTGTGTACCTGGATATAGCAGGGACCTTTTGTATTTCGTGCCTTTTCAACTTTTTTCATCAGATCTGCGGGGTAAGCCATTGAAGCGGTGGCAACATAAGGCGAACCGTGAGCGACGAGGATCTGCGGGTAATCTTTCTTCGGCAGGCTGTTTCCTGTCGAGCAGGCACCTGCGGGAGAGGTTGTCGTGTCTGCATCGTAGGGAGTTGCCCCCGACCGCTGGATCCCTGTGTTCATGTATGCTTCGTTGTCGTAACAGATGTACGTGAAGTCGTGTCCGCGTTCAAATGCGCCTGAGATACAGAGTGTTCCGATATCCACTGTGGCGCCGTCCCCGCCGAAGACGAGGATCTTTTCGGTTTCCAGACGTCCCTGTTTTTTGAGGGATGCTTCGATACCTGATGCTACTGCGGAAGCGTTTTCGAAGAGTGAGTGGATCCAGGGAGTTTTCCATGCGGTTTCCGGGTATGGGGTTGAAAAGACCTCCAGACATCCGGTAGAGTTGACTACGATGGTGTTTTCGCCGTAGCCTTTCAGGATCATACGGACTGCAGATGATGCTCCGCAGCCCCCGCAGGCTCTGTGCCCGCACTCAAAGTTTTCAATTGATCTGTCTACCATTTTAGAGCACCTCCTCACGTAATCCGTAGAACATGTCGCCTTCACCTTTCTCGGCAAGTTCGACGATCTTTTTGATGTCTTTCTTTCTCACATCGCGGCCGCCGAGACCAAGGATGTAGTCGTAGACCGGTATGTTCGATCCGTAACATGCCTCCTTGATTTCAATTGCCACAGCACCTTTTGCACCGAGACTGACGTTTTTATCGAGAACTGCGATGGTGTTGACATGAGCTAGAGCTTTTGCAACATCGGTCGACGGGAAGGGGCGGAAGCAGCGGAGATTTAAGAGTCCGACCTTTTTTCCGTCCGCACGCATCTCATCGATCGCGTCTTTGACGGTTCCGCAGATCGAACCCATTGCCACGATCGCCGTGTCTGCATCTTCGAGTTTGTAACCGACAACTAACTCGGAATAGTCGCGGCCGAAAAGTTCGCCGAACTCTTTGCCGTATTTTTTGATAGCATCTGCTGCGCGTTTGACCGCCAGATCATGTTCGTATCTGAACTCCAGATAATACTCCGGCGTTGCATACATACCAAAGGAGATCGGATCCTTAGGGTCCAGTTTCTGATAGGGGTTGAACGGCCCGAGGAACGAATCAACGAGTTCCTGTGCGGGCAAATCGATCGGCTCATACACGTGAGACAGGATGAATCCGTCAAAGCAGACGAATGCCGGAAGCAGAATGTTATGATCTTCGCAAACTTTGTATGCGAGGATGTGCATGTCGATTGCCTCCTGATTGTCTTCTGCATACAGCTGTATCCAGCCTGAGTCTCGCATCATGATGGAATCCTGCTGGTCGTTCCAGATCGAGAGCGGTGCTGAGATCGCGCGGTTTGCAATACCCATGACGATCGGCAGTCTCATTCCTGCTGAGTTGAACACGACCTCGGCCATCAGAGCGAGACCCTGTGAGGTTGTTGCCGAGTAAACTCTGCTTCCTGCGGCAGATGCGCCGATACAGGCTGATAGGGCGGAAAATTCTGACTCCACACAGATATACTCTGCGTCAAGTCGTCCATCTGCCACGATCGATGCGAGTCCTTCGACGATGTGGGTCTGGGGAGTGATCGGATATGCGGATATGACCTGAGGTCTGCAGAGACGAACGGTTTCCGCGATGGCGATTGATCCCTCCATTATTTCCATCGTCATTTATTTTTCCTCCTTAATCATAGTGATCGCCTTCGCTTTATCCGGACATTCTTCGGCACACATGCCGCATCCTTTACAGAAGTCAAGATCGATAGAATAGGTTTTGTCAGGATTCTGATTGATGCATCCCTCTGGACAGATCAGCTGACATGTTCCGCATTTTGTACATTTCTCTGTGTCCATTACTGGATAAAAAACTCTCCATGAACCGGTTTTGTTGTTTCTGCTGTTGCCCGGACGTGCCGTGCATCCAATTCCAAGAGCCATTATACCCTTCCCTCCTTTACCATAGCATATGCACGTTTTGCTGCGGCGATGTTGGTGTCTGCAAGTTTCGTGTCGAATCTTTCTTTGATTGCGCCTTCAAGAGCTTCGAGCGTGATCTCTCCGCTTGCGGCAGCAAATGCCCCCATCAGAGTTGTATTGGTGATCGGGAGTCCTATTTCTTCAAGAGCGATTTTTGTTGCGTCGATGATAATCAGTTTGACACCTTTCGGGAGATTATATGATGCCGCGTCTTTTTCGGTGTTGATAATGGCGATACCGCCCTCAGACATGCCTGCAAATACATTCACATCGCGAATAAGCGTGCTGTCCTGAACGATAATGTAGTTCGGTTCATAGATCTGACTCCGAAGGCGGATCTTTTCATCGCTGAACCGCACAAATGCCTGCACGGGAGCTCCGCGGCGTTCGACACCGAACGCCGGGAATGCCTGTGAATAGACGCCTGCAGTGAATGCTGCAGTTGCTATTAATTCTGCAGCAGTCACCGAGCCCTGTCCACCTCTTCCGTGGATGCGTAGTTCTCTCATAACACTTATATTTATCACGATTAATCAATATGAATTTACTGTTTGCAAATTTTTCCAAAAAAGACCGCACTTACGAAAAACAGATGCAGAGTGGGGATGAATAATTATTTGCAGGGCTGTATCGCCGATATTCCCAATATCTCCTTTGCTCCGCCGAAAATATCCCTTGCCATAAGCGCCAGCCCTTCGGATGCTGCCCACTCGTCATATACAATGACCGGTTTTTGGAGTAATGCGGAGATCTCCTCTGCCAATTCAGGCGCAAGACTTCCGGCCAGGGCAATCGGAGCTTCACGGGCAAGAAGAAGAAGTGAGGCACATTCCATCGCCGCCCACATGGCGATTGCCGGCTTTTGATACTTCTCTTCAAGATGGTAGGAGGCTCCCGCTGTAGTAAACGCCTCGTTGGCCGTACACTCCCCCTCATCGATTTTTCTGATCGCATCCACATCCAGGGCTCCGTGCTGGGTCCCTGGCGCGAAGACGCATGCATCGAATGCCCCGACGATTTTTCCGTTGATGACAAGTAGTGAAACAGTGTTCGAACTGATGTCGGATACGATAAACGTGTCCCGGAGAGTTTGTTTTGCAAGATAGGCGATCCCGAGTTTTTCCGGACTCGTCTGATGGGAATACACTTTGAATCTGGGATCTGTATCCGATCCCCGGTGGATCCCCGGGATCACGACGGCCGGGATCCCTGACTCTTTTATGATATCGAAGACCCGTGTTCCCCCGCCGACATGTTTCCCGGCACCATCACGGGTGATGACCCCGCGGTTTTTCAACTGAGCAATCGGTGTTATTTTCGAAAAATTATCGCCCATAGAGTAGCATACGGCAAATCCCTCTATCTCTTCGATAGAACAGAGTCTTTCGAGAGATGACAGTTCAAATTTTTTTGCCGCTTCTCTGGATATTTTGAGATGCTTGCCGTTTTCTGTTGCGAACCGAAGAGACGTTGTCCCATGGTCGACTCCGATATACATACTGGTATTGTATTGCTCGAATATGAGATAAGTTCTATCCTTTATAACACCAATAGATTAAGCAAATGGGCGATTCCCACTATGATACGCTCGGCGTAGCCGAAAATGCAGCGCCGGAGATGATAAAAAAAGCCTATGTCTCTCTCGTAAAAGAGTTCCACCCGGATCATGCGGGTTCGAACGAGGACAAACAGCAGGAGTACAATGAGCGGCTGCTCAAAATAATGGCGGCATATGAGGTCCTCAGCAATCCTGAATCCAAAGCTGCGTATGATCAGGAGCGTGCCGGAATACCTGCGGCGCCTTTATCCCGCGGTAAAAAAATGTCAGGAATGCCGACAAAAAGCGGCGATATCGAGACGGAATATCCTGTGTCCATGACAATTGCCGCATATGGCAAAGGCAAGATCCCCATGAAGGTCGCTGGCGAAAAAGTCGTCATCAAAGTTTACCCCGGGGTCAGGAGGTACAGGATCGAAAACAAAGGTGTACCTGTCGAAGGAAAACCGCGCGGAGATTTGTATGTGACCCTAAAAGTGATCCCGGAAGAAAACTGGGAGATCGATGACGCAACAAACGACCTGATCTGTCATCTGCAGATACCGCCAAAAATCGCGGAACAGGGCGGAACAGTACCCCTTACCCTTCTCTTCAAGAAAACTATCAAAATCACCGTGCCTGCAGGTGTAAAAACGGGAGACAGTTTTGTCCCGCCGGAAGGAAAAGGGCTCGGGGTTCAATCTCCGAAGAAAAAAGGCAACATCATCATTAAGGTTGATGTTGCAAAGAAAAAAGGGCTCTTTGGGCTTTTTGGATAAACCATGACAGAAAAAAACGGAAACCTGACTGCGTCTGATTTTCATCACGAATTATATCGCAGATTTGATGCGGCAGCTGCCCGCGGGGACTCACAACTCGAAGTCACGGCAGGAGAACTTCATAAGACACTGAAAGCTGCAAACAGGCTTTCGATGTGCTGTAACGCCCTGTACGATATGCAGAACATCGGCGATGCGATCCTCTCCGTTCCATCCGGAGGCGCCGGATCATCTCTTCTGATACGGTATTCTCTCCCGAGAGAAAGAGGCATTGATCTGGAAAAAAGCATCTATGAACGTTCAGCTGTCCTCTCCGGGTATGAGATGCGGATGAAACGGTTTATCGAAATCGCAGAGATCCACCCGGTGTTCCGCGATCTTGAACCGATCTCGCGCCAGAAAAAATCCGAGACCGCGACCAGAAAACTCTGCGATATCACGACTCAGGCTGCCGAACTAATCTGCAAACACCAGAAGATCCGTGTCGATAACACAAAGTTCGGGACCCTCTGCGGTGCGATCGGCCGTTCCGGCATACTGAGTGATGATGCATTATATGCTCTTGATTTTGTCAGGATCATCGGAAACACCAATGCCCGAAAGATCCCCGATGAACATCTGCTGGTCCCGGCCGTATTTTCTTATGCCTCGTATGCATTTTTGATTTTTGCCGAAGAAGTCATAGAAAAACGGCTGATCTGGAAAAAAGAAAAAGCTGATTGAAAAAAATTATGTGCCGTGATTCCACGAGCACATGTACTCTTTCTGACTGCCGGACAACTCATCGATCGTTGCGCCGACTGCTGCCAGTTTCAGTCGGGCAATATATTCATCGATCTCTGAAGGGATGTCGTGGACTCCGGGAGACATATTTTTGCCATTCTTTGCTATGTATTCAACACCAAGTGCCTGGACCGCAAAGCTCAGGTCCATGACTTCTACAGGGTGTCCCATGCCTTTCGGCGTTGCGAGATTGACCAGTCTTCCTTCTGCAAGCAGATGGATCTTTTTCTCTCCGATAACATAGGTGTCGATCCCGTCACGGTGTTCAATCGAGTCAGCATGAGCTTCCAGCCAGGGGATGGATATCTCGTTATTGAAATGACCCGCATTCGAAAGGATCGCCCCGGATTTTAAGAGGGGGAAGTGACGGTCGGTGATGATGTCGCAGTTTCCTGTCGTTGTGATGAACAGATCTCCAAGTTTTGCCGCTTCATCCATGCTCATCACATCAAACCCGTCGAAGTGTGCCTGAAGGCCACGGCGCGGATCGACCTCCGTTACTATGACCCGTGCGCCAAGAGCGCGTGCTTTGGTGGTGACGCCTCTCCCGCAGTACCCGTATCCGGCAACGACGACGTGTTTTCCAGCAATGAGAACATTTGTTGTAAGCATAATGGAGGCGAGAGCACTTTCACCGGTCCCGTGAACATTATCGAAGTAATGTTTCATCGGCGTGTCGTTCACCGACAAAACCGGGAACTCGAGTTTTCCTTCGGCCTGCATTGCTTTTAACCGGTGGATACCTGTCGTCGTCTCTTCGCATGCTCCGATGATCTGCGGGAGAGCATCCCGTCTGTCGAGATGGACCCTGTTGATCAGATCCATGCCGTCGTCGATGGTCAGGGTGGGTTTTGCATCAAGCACCTTATCGATCGCTGCGTAATACTCCTCGGTATTACATCCTCTTTTTGCATAACAGGCGATTCCTCCATTTGAAAGTGCTTCTGCCACATCATCCTGGGTGGAAAGCGGATTGCATCCGGTGATGTACACCTCTGCCCCGCCTGCCTGCAGTGTCCGAACAAGACATGCGGTCTTCGCTTCAACATGCAGAGCCATACCTATTCTCTGCCCTTTAAGAGGTTTTTCCTCTTCAAAGCGCTTTTTGATTGCCGATAACACCGGCATATACTGGGAAGCCCACTGTATTTTCAGTTCGCCAGAATGTGTCATGCCATAACAATTAGCTTTCCGGAGTATTATTCGTTGCTTGCGGGGTTATGTGCCTTCGGAAAATATACTATTCATAAGAGAGCACATTACTAACCAGATGTATTCTGCAGGACTGATTTTTGAAGGGGGCGGGATGCGCGGAGCATATACGGCCGGGGTCATTGATGCATTGATCGAAAACAAACTGGAATTTTCCTCCTGCTACGGGGTCTCTTCCGGGGCATGTCATGCTGCCAGTTATCTCTCCAAACAGCATGGCAGGGCATACAGGACAATGACCGAGCATATGGGGGACAAACGGTACTTCAGCTACTGGAATTTATTAACCAAAGGGGATCTTTTAGGTCCTGAAATGGTCTTCCATATAATCCCTGAACAACTTGACCCCTTTGATTATGATGAATATAATAAATATCCCGGCAAGTTTTACTCTGTTGCGACAAACTGTGAGACGGGCGAGGCTGAATATTTCCATCCGAAAATCATGGAAGAGGATGTAGAGATGATCCATGCATCAAGTGCTCTCCCGATCCTTGCCAAAAAAGTGAAAATCGGTGAGAACTATTATTTTGATGGGGGAATATCCGATTCTATCCCTATCAAACGTTCAATTGCCGATGGAAATACAAAGAATGTTCTTGTTTTGACGCAGGATGCGGGTTATCAGAAGAAATATGACAAGTCGGTGCCCATTTTGAACATCTTCTACCCGAAGTATCCGAAGATGGTTGAGATGGTTGCTACCCGCCATATCAGATATAACGAGGCTCTGGAACTTGTTGCCGAAGAAGAAGCTGCCGGAAGAGCATTTGTCATCCGTCCAAAAAACCCGGTCGGTGTTTCCCGAATTAAGTTCAACAAGGAAAAAATTGCCCAACTCTATCACGACGGATATCATGATACGATAGATAAAATGGATGATCTGATCGCATTTCTGGAGAAGTAACCGTTTATGCGGATGTATTCTGCCGGACTGATCTTTGAAGGCGGGGGTATGCGCGGAGTATATACGGCCGGGGTCATCGATGCATTTCTGGAAAAGGATCTGGCGTTTTCCAGCTGTTACGGCGTATCTGCCGGGGCATGCAATGCTGTATGTTTCATTTCAAGACAGCGCGGGAGAGCCTATCGGGTAACGACCGATTATATTGGAGATAAACGATACTGCAGTATTCAAAGTCTTCTGAGGGCCGGGAATCTGTTCGGCCCTGAAATGCTCTACCACATCATTCCGGAAGAGCTCGATCCGTATGATTATGAAGCATTTGCCCGCTATCCTGGGACGTGCTGTGCGGTTGCCACCAATTGCAGAACAGGAGAGGCTGAGTATTTTCTTTTGAAAAATATGTATGATGACATCGAGCGTCTTCAGGCTTCCAGTTCTCTGCCGTTCCTTGCAAAAAGTGTCAGTATTGGGGGTGAAGAGTATCTTGACGGCGGCGTGGCTGATTCTATCCCGCTTCAGCGGTCCATTGCAGACGGAAATGCCAAAAACGTCGTCGTCCTGACACAGGATGCCGCATATCGTAAGAAACCAATGAAGATCATGCCGATCCTGAATCTTGTTTACAGAAAGTATCCGAAATTCGTTCATCAGCTTGCTACCCGCCATGTCCGGTATAATCAGACGCTGGATCTTCTTGCAAAGGAGGAGTCGGACGGCCGTGCATTTGTAATGCGTCCGAAAAAACCGGTGAACATCGGCAGGGTCGAGACAAACAAAGCGAAACTTGCCGCCCTCTATGATGCTGGATATCGTGAAACGATGGAAAGAATGGACGATCTGATTGCATTTCTGGAAAAGTGATCCTTTCTCCATTTTTCAAACAGGCTTTTCTCCAAAAAACACCAACAGTATTCTATGGGACTTACCCGGCGAATCATTCCCTGTCTTGATCTGAAAGCTGGACGGGTGGTAAAGGGCGTAAATTTTGAAGGACTCCGCGATGCAGGCGATCCAGTCGAGCTTGCAGCACGATATAATGAACAGGGAGCAGATGAGGTCGTATTTCTCGATATAGCTGCGTCCAAGGATAATCGTGACACCATGGTCGATGTGATAGGCCGTGCAGCCGATCAGCTTTTTCTCCCATTAACGGTCGGCGGGGGGATACGAACGGTCCGGGATATCCAGGAGATCCTGCGTGCCGGTGCCGACAAGGTGAGTCTGAACACATCCGCAGTAAAAACACCAGAAGTTATCACCGAAGGTTCCCGGTTATTTGGGAACCAGTGTATTGTACTTGCCGAGGATGTCCGGAGAAATTATGAGATGGGTGAGGGGGTTACGCCGATCCGTCTTGCCGACGGGAGGGTCTGCTGGTATGAAGTCGTTATCTACGGCGGGAGTAAGAGGACCGGCATCGATGCCGTTTCGTGGGCGCAGGACGCAGTCAAGAGAGGCGCAGGAGAGATCCTGCTCACATCCATGGAAACAGACGGCGTGAAGACCGGTTTCGATCTGGAGATCACCGCCGCTATCTCGGAAAATGTCGATGTCCCTGTGATTGCATCCGGCGGAGTAGGTACTCTGGAGCATTTCTATGACGGTTTTGTCAAAGGAAAAGCCGATGCCTGCCTTGCAGCAAGTGTGTTCCATTACGGCGAGCTGACGATTCAGTCCGTGAAGGAGTATCTTGCATCCCGGGGAGTTTTGGTCAGGTTGTAATGAGCTGGCAGACGGATTATCAGATGAGGGGGGCCCGGTGGGGGGGCGCTTCCTATCTTCTGCCGGAAATGCCTGCCGACGCTCTCATTCTTGAGGCGGGGTGCGGGAATGGAAAGACGCTTCGTTCACTCGGGTCAGGTGCGGTAGGGATTGATATTTCCCCGGCTGCGGTAAAACTAGCCGGATCTTCGGCTCTTGTCGGCGACATCCGTGCTCTTCCTTTCAAAGACGCGGTATTTGATATAATATTCTGCTGGCATGTTCTGGGGCATCTTTTATTCAAGGAAAGAAAAATTGCGGCCGTTGAGATGCTTCGCGTTTTAAAACCAGGGGGTGTTGTGCATTTCAAAGATTTTTCCAGGAACGATTTTCGGTATGGAAAAGGAACCAAGGCGGAACCGTCATCATTTTTACGGGGCGACGGGATCATCACCCATTACTTTGAACCGAATGAACTCACAGACCTTTTCGGCCCGTCGGATATCTCGACCGCATCCTGGGTCCTTCGGATAAAGGGCGTGGACAATCACAGAGAAGAGATCCTCTTATCTCATAAAAAAACCAATACTAAATAATTATGCCGGATCTTTTTCCCTCACTCACCTTTACGGACGGGCTGATCCCTGTGATCGTGCAGGATGCCAAAACCCGTCAGGTCCTGATGTTTGCGTTTGCCAACCAGGAGGCGGTATCTCTGACTCTCTCAACAGGATATGCCCATTATTTCAGCCGATCGCGTAATAAGATCTGGAAAAAAGGTGAAGAATCAGGTCATCTGCAGAAGATCCTCCGGGTTTGTGTTGACTGTGACGAGGATTGTCTGTTATATCAGGTCGAACAGACCGGATGTGCCTGTCATGAAGGATATGTCAGCTGTTTTTTCCGAACGATCGACGGCGAGGTCATCCTTCCAAGATTTAAGGACCCGGCAGATATCTACTCCCGGTGAATCATTTACTGCGCCTTTTGGAACACTATACTAATATCCTATTGAAACCCCATAAATATTGGTTGAATATTTTATGATACTCGTACCTGATACCAGCGTCGTTATCGACGGCCGCGTTACCGCCCTGATCGAGAAAGGGGAATACCGTGACGCAACGATAATAATACCTGAAGCAGTCTTTGCCGAACTCGAGGCACAGGCGAATCAGGGCAGAGAAATAGGTTTTTCCGGCCTCGCCGAGCTGCAGAAACTATGCGGTCTTGCCAAACAGGGCAGGATCACCCTAAAATATGTCGGTGAACGACCCCGACTCGAGCAGGTGAAATTGGCTGGAGGCGGCGAGATCGATTCGATGATCCGGGCAGTTGCCATCGAACACGGAGCCACGTTCCTTACAAGCGACTATGTTCAGGCAGAAGTTGCCCGCGCAAAAGGACTCGAAGTCATTTACCTGAAGTCAGAGACGACAGATAACTTCGCTCCGCTCCAGATCGACGAATTCTTTGATGAAAACACCTTTGCAGTCTATCTTAAGGAGCGTGTGGCTCCCTGCGCACGCAAAGGAACGATCAAAGAATCCCGTCTTGTTCAGATCAGGGAAGCGCCAGCTACGGAGTATGAGCTCCGTGCTATCGCCCAGGAATGCCTTGAACGTGCCAAACGTCACCCTGACGGATTTGTCGAGGTCGAGATGCCGGGAGTTACGGTGTCTCAGATCGGTTCGATGCGGATAACCACGACTCGTCCGCCGTTCTCGGATGGCATCGAGGTCACAGTCGTGCGGCCGACGCGTGAGGTCTCATTTGAATCATACAACTTTGCAGCTGCCTTAAAAGACCGGTTAAAGGAAGGAGCAGGCGGAATGCTCATCGTCGGCACTCCTGGTTCCGGGAAATCCACTCTCGAGCAGAACATTGCGATCTATCTTGGAAGTCAGAATTTCATCGTCAAGACGATCGAGTCTCCCCGTGATCTGATGGTCCCGGACAATATCACTCAGTATACTGCTCTTGACGGCAGTATCGCTGCGACCGGCGAAGTGCTGACCCTGCTGCGTCCTGATTATGTCATCTTTGATGAAATGCGGAGAAGTGAAGAGCTTTCGGTCTTTGCAGATCTTCGCCTTTCCGGCATCAAAGTGATCGGCGGACTCCACGCGAAGTCAGCTCTTGATGCAATGATACGCCTTGCAAGCCTCGTCGATCTTAATCTGATCCCGCAGATCGTTGCCACGATGGTGTTTGTGAAAACAGGCGACATCTCAGAAATTTATAATGTGTCGTCAGGATTCGGCGTGCCAAAAGCCCTTGAACAGATCGGTGATCCGCAGATCCGGCCCATAGTCAGACTGACCAACATCATCACTCAGGAAACTGCCGCCGAAGCCTTCAGATATGAAGGCGAGGTCATGGTAACGCCGGCCGCAGGTCTTCCAAAAGCAGCACCGGTCGTTGTTCCAAAATCAGCTCCCTCCCCGGTCTCTACGCCGGCCCCGGCGCCAAAAGCTCCGGCTCCCGCCCCGGCAGCTGCTGAACCGGCTGCTCAGGAGGAACGCTCCGCCCCGCCGGTCCACAGCATGCCGACCTATGAAGTCACCGATGACAATCCTGCATGGGTCGTTTTGGAAAAAGAGATCCAGAATGAGATTCGCCGGTTCACCGAAGGAGATATCGTTGTCCGTATGATCACCGACACGAAAGCTGCTGTCTATATCGAAGATGCGGATGTCCCTGCTGCCATTGGCAAAGCCGGCAAAAACATCGCGGCTGTCGTCAGCAAAGTCGGCGTTGGAATCGATGTCCGCCCGCTAAGCGACCTTCCGGGACGGGAGGTCCTCACCAATGATGTTCCGGCGCCCGCCAGCGGATCCGCCGGATTTAAGATCAAGAGCGAGAAGAAACAGCTATCCATCATATGTCCGGATTATGCAGGGAAAATCGTAGACCTTTTCTCAGGAAAAGAGTACCTGTTTACCGCAACTGTTGATGATTACGGTGAAATCCATCTCGCACGAAACTCAAGTATCGCTATGGAAATGATACGGCGCTACGGTGCCGATGAGGAACTGAAGATCCGTCCCGTCGATTAACACAATAGGTGAAAACAACAATGGCAAATACCCTGGTAATGACCGAAATTGAACCGGAGATCCGCAATGAGTGGATTCCGGCATTCGAATCAAATCCCGATGAAACGAAAGACAAGCTGTACGTGAACGTGGCATTCCCCTATCCGAGCGGTGCAATGCATGTGGGTCACGGAAGGACCTACATCATACCCGATGTGGTTGCCCGCTTCTGGAGGATGCAGGGAAAGCAGGTGCTTTTCCCGATGGCGTTCCATGTTACGGGAGCTCCGGTTCTCGGCATCGCAAAACGCATCGCAAACAAAGATGCAAAAACCCTCAAACTTTACGGCGAACTTTACCGTGTTCCAAAGGACACGCTTGCAAACTTCACCGACCCGATCACGATCGTGAATTACTTCGCCGATGAGTATGAGCGGGTGATGAAACAGCTCGGCCTTTCCATCGACTGGAGACGCCGGTTCACGACCATCATCCCCCAATACAGCAAGTTCATCGAATGGCAGTACACGCACATCTATGGTCAGGGGAAGGTGCAGAAGGGAGAGTATCCGGTCAGATACTGCCCGGCATGTGATCAGCCTGTCGGCGATCACGATCTTCTTGAGGGTGAATCCGCCGAGATCATGCACTTTGTGCTCGTGATGTATCAGTTCGGCGAGTTCCAGATCCCGTGCGCCACCCTTCGTCCCGAGACTATCTTCGGTGTTACAAATCTCTGGGCAAATCCGGAAACCACGTACATCAAAGCAGAAGTCGATGGTCAGAAATGGATCATCAGTTCGGAAGCTGCAGAAAAACTTAGGATGCAGAAACACACCGTTATCGAGCTCTCGTCTCTTCAGGGAACTGAACTTATCGACAAAGTCGCAAAGAACCCTTATACTAGTGCCGACGTTTCGATCCTTCCTGCTTCCTTTGTAGATCCGGATATGGGGTCCGGTCTTGTGATGAGCGTTCCGGCCCACGCTCCGTTCGATTATATCGCTCTTCGCGACCTTCAGGAAAAAGGAAAATATAAAGATATCAAAGCGATTCCTCTGGTCACCGTTCCAAACTACGGAACGATCCCTGCACAGGACATCGTCGAGAAGAACAAGATCCCGAACCAGGACGATCCGCGGATGGACGATCTCACGCAGGAGCTTTACACTGCCGAGTTTTCGAAAGGGAAACTCAACGAAAACTGCGGCATCCATGCCGGAAAATCCGTTCGTCAGGCGCGTGAGGATGTGACCCGCGAATTCACCGAAGAACGCGGTTCGATCATCTTCCATGAAATGAGTCAGAAACGCGTGACCTGCCGCTGCGGCGGGCGCGTATATGTCAAGATCCTGGACGATCAGTGGTTCCTGAACTACGGCGATCAGGCATGGAAAGCTCAGGTCCATGAACAGCTGCCTAAAGTCGAACTTGTTCCGGCCGAAGTTCGCGCCGAGTTCGAGCGTACTATCGACTGGCTCAAAGAGTGGCCGTGTTCCCGCCGTGTTGGTCTTGGAACCCATGTTCCGTGGGATCCGAAGTGGCTGTTCGAGCCCCTCTCGGACTCGACCGTCTATATGGCGTATTACACCATCGCCCATAAGATTTCGAAAATACCGTCGGAAAAACTGACGCCCGCGGTCTTTGATTTCATCTTCCTTGGAAAAGGCGATCCGACGACTATGCCGGTCGATCAGGCTACGCTGCATGAGCTCCGTTCCGAGTTCCTGTACTGGTATCCATATGATTACCGGTTCAGTGCAAAGGATCTGATATCCAATCACCTGACCTTCCAGCTCTTCCATCACAAGGCGATCTTCCCTGACAACCTCCAGCCTAAAGGCATGGTCGTTTTCGGGATGGGCCTTTTAAATGGTATGAAGATGTCCTCCTCGAAAGGAAACGTTTTCCTCTTAGAGGATGCGGCAAACGAGTTCGGTGCAGATACGGTTCGTATGTTCCTTGTCGGCTCTGCCGAACCCTGGCAGGACTTTGACTGGAGAAACGACCTCGTTCTCTCCGTGAAGAAACAGATCGAGCGGATGTGGCAGATTATTCTTGATGCATCAGATGCATCCGGGACCACACCGATCGATGCATGGCTCGTATCACGCATGCAGCAGAGAATCGCGGCGGCTACCAAATGCCTGTGCGCCTTCCAGACCAGACAGGCCCTTCAGGAAGCCTATAATGGGGTTGTTTCAGATCTGGCATGGTACCGCAGACGGCTCCCGGAAGGTTCAGCCGGCGGCGCTGTCCAGAAGGAGATCATGTCCGCATGGATCCGTCTGATGGCCCCGGTCATCCCGTACACTGCCGAGAAACTCTGGAGAGAAACAGGTCACGAGGGTCTTGTCTCATTTGCAGAATGGCCAATTGCCGATGAGTCAAAGATCAACAAATCCGTGGAGATCTCCGAGTCCCTTATTCAGAGAACGCTTGAGGATATCCAGTCGATCTTAAAACTTGTGCAGATCGAGGCGGTCAAAGTCACTCTCTTCATCGCTCCGCAGTGGAAGCGTCATCTCTTCTCCATCGTAGCCGGTGCCGAGGACAAGAGAAATGTGATCAAAACCGTCATGGCTGACGAATCACTCCGCGCAAAAGGGAAAGAGGCGACCGAAGCTTCTCTCCAGACAGTAAAGCTGATCCACTCCCTGTCTCCGGAACTGGTTTCTGCTATTGCAGACGGTGTTGATGAGGCGGCTATCTTCCAGGCAGCCTCTGCATTTATTGAAAAGGAATGCAGGCTGGCAGTCGAGATCGTCTCTGCAGAGGGAAGTGCCCATCCGAAAGCAAAATCGGCATTGCCATTCAAGCCGGCACTTGTTATTGAGTGAGTATTCACTCAAGTCTTTTTTTTTAAAAAATATGTGTAAGGAGCCGGGCTCCTGAAAAGAGATGGATTATAGCTTCTTACTCTTCCTTTTCAGCCGCTTTCTTTGCCCGTTTGACCCGTTCCTTTGTGGTGAAACAGGTGACGAAATCAAGATACATCCTGAATTTCTTATTTGTATCCAGAATGATGGGGTCTGCCTGTTCATCCGGCATTGAAAGAACTGCTGCATCCGTTTCTGTATCGACCATTACTGTCTTGTTCTTCTCCCCTGCCCAGACCTCAAGACGTGACATACTCCCGTAGGAGATCGTATAATGTTCGTCTTTTACTGTCGGTTTGACGCCGAATATATCCGTGAATCCTGCATTGATCCTTTCTTCGAGGGTACTCGTGTTTCCTCGCTTGACTTCATACTCCTGCATACCTTATAGTATGGTCGGCCATTCTAAAATTAGTTGCTTTCCAGTATGGCTTTGTTTGGCATCATTCTAAGACGGCCCGTATCTGCTCTTCTTCTCTATCCGAAGTATTATCCCTCTAAAAAGAGACTAAATTGTATGGAAAAAAGTTCACAAGGCAGTGACGGCGGCACAAGATGTGCGGTTAACGCCTTTCAGGCAGGTGATGCCCCGTTTGTCCGTGTGTCGGCGGAGATCCCCTCGTCCAAGGAGACCGTCCTCATCGCAGGATTTCCAGGATCAGGTCTTGTCGGGAGCATAGCAGTTCAATATCTTGTGGAATCCTTAGCATTCACCCACATAGGCAATATTGTCAGCCCTCTCCTTCCTGCCGGGTCCCTCGCGACAGCGGGACTTGCCCAGGCTCCTTTCCGACTCTATGAAAAAGGGAAGATGCTTGTTGTTCTCTCTGATGTGCCTATATCGGATGAAGGATCCTGTGTGATCCCCGCCAAACTGCTTGAGTGGCTTTGCGCCCGTACAGTTGTTACCGAGATCATTCTCGTCGGCGGCGTGGTCACGGGAGGCGACGGTGAGCGCGTGTTTGGTGTTGCAACAACTACGGAAGGTGTTGAAAAAATCAAATCACACTGCCTGATCCTTCCCGCTCTCAATATTACCGGGATCACCGGTGGATTTTTGACGGAAGCCTGTATGCGAAAGATACCAGCCACAGGTTTCCTTGTTGAAACGAACTTTGATGTCGATCCCCGCGCCTCGGCTGCAGGTCTTTCCGTGATCAGCGGGATTTACGGTCTTGGACTAGACACCGCGCCGCTTGTTGCACAAGCCGACTCAATCGAACCCATGCTTCAGAAGCTGGCTGAAGATGTGAAAAAAAGTGATGTGCCCCCAACCTCGTATGATGAAGATGTGATGTATGGATAATCTTAAATCTCTTCATCTTTTCCATCAGGGTTGGTTTTTGGAATGCCAGAATCATTTTGTCACCCCTCCATCTAAGGAAGAGTTTATCTTGAAGAAAAACGAATAGGTTAAGGCGTTACAAACGTGGGCTTGTGGCTTAGCCAGGATATAGCGTCGGGCTTCTAACCCGAATGTCGGGGGTTCGAATCCCTCCAGGCCCGTTAAACGCTTTTTTTGGAGATTTTGACCAACATCTTTATATCATTATAAAACTATTTATTTTTGTAAGACAGTTTACGGAGGTGAACTGCCAAAAAACGTGAAAAAGCTGCAAGGGTTGTGCTCAACTTCATAGAATATGTGAAGTGAAAGGATGCTGTCTGAATAAATCTGTTTTGATCCCGTTGGGAATTCTTTATCACGTTAATCCGCGTACATTATTGTATCCATGTCTTTAGAGGATACGTTCCCGGATCACTTTGCATCGATCAACGCTCTGCTGGATGAGGCGGAAAGATATTGTGATGAAGGAAACACCTCTGCTGCACTTTCCTCTCTTGAAACGGCCGTATCGCAGCTATGCCGCGAAGGGTCCGGCATACTCTCCGATATGCCTGAAACGGATGTGGCTGCTCTTGACGGACATCTGGCGACGGCTCTGCGGCGGCTTGCAGAAAGGGCAGACATTCTTCCGGAAAACTTGTCGTCGATACTTCTTATCACGGGAGTTCCTGCCTCTCTCGGGGATGGATTCGCTGAAAAATCCGCGGACTCTCTTTCAGCTGAGGAGATCGTGGAGGCCCTTAAGCTGATCTATACTGCGCCTGATGAAATGTCTGCTGATCCTGAACATGACATCTCGCTTCTAAAAACTCTGATTGATCTTTTGAACGGACAAAAAACAGTATCCGAATTGATGTTTTCGGATAACGGGGCGTATGATATGCTTGCGGACGCTGCATCGCCTTATCTTATCACCGGGGCTGTTTATCTCTCTGGTGACGAGGAAGAAGCTGAGGAAAAGATCCAAAAGATGCTGGAAGGGCCGGTCAAGCGCCTTGTCCGTCTGCTGTTCTCCCTGCTGACCTCTGCGTTCATCTCGGGCCTTCTCCTTCTTATCGTCCGGCGGATTCTAGCAGTGCGAAAGATGAGACCGGGTTTTGTGGAGAACGCGGCTTTTGCCGCCTCGGTCTTTTCGCTTACGGCGGCCAACATTCCGGTTCTGATTGACGGATTACGATCCGCAGCTCATGAGCTGAAGGAACTAAGTGCGCTGATCATAACTTCGTAACGATCGTTATGATATCATTATCCTCGACAACATGCTTCAGACCAACCTTGGCCGCGTCATGCTTGACCGAGGTTCCCCAGACCTTTGCATATCTGAACTGGTCGACGAAATCACGGTGGAGCCGGTGGCAGATATCTTCAATGGTGCTTCCTTTACGCATGATCATCGGCTCTTCCATATCTGCATCTTCGCCGTAAGGCTTCATGTAGATCCTGACGAATCCAAGGTGTTCGTAGATCGCATCCTGCAGCTCCTGGATATGATATCCTTTATGTGCTGAGATCATGATCGGATCAACACCATACTTTTCCCGCATATGCTCTTCGACTTCTTTGCGCTGTTCCTCGCTGATCAGATCCACTTTGTTGATGGCAATGAATGCCGGAATGTAGAGCCTGTTCCCCTGCATCGCATCCACGAGGTCATCCTGAGTGACATTACTGCCGCGAATAAGAACGTCGGCGTTCATGATCTTATTTTCGGCAAGAATGGCGCGTACCTCTTCAAGACCAAGTTTTACGGCACCGACCCTGTTCAGCCGGATACCCCCTCCGCCGGTCTTTTTGATCGTGATATCAGGTTTGGGTCTGTTGATCCTGATACCTGAGTCGTAAAGTTCCTGCATCAAAACATCCACATGGACCGCGTTGAACACATCTCCCAGGATCACGATCAAATCAGCTGTTCGAACGACCGCGATAACTTCCTTTCCCCTGCCTTTACCCATCGCAGCTCCGGCAATCAGCCCGGGAATATCAAGAATCTGGATCTTTGCGCCTTTGTATTCCATCAGTCCCGGTACGACAGTGAGTGTAGTGAAAGCATAGGCTGCAGTTTCACTCTGCGCTCCGGTAAGCTTATTCAGAAGGGTCGATTTACCAACCGATGGGAATCCGACCAGAACGATGGTTCCGTCCCCGGATTTCTTTACTGCAAACCCCTCTCCCCCGCCTACAGATTTAATTGCACGCAGGATCATGTCGTCTTTTATTTTGGCGAGTTTCGCTTTCAGACGCCCAATGTGCTGCGAGGTGGCTTTGTTGTATTTGGTATTTTTTATTTCGTCCTCAATTGCACGAATTTCTTCTTCGAGTCCCATAGTGTCTATATTTATTGGTACTCGGATATGATGAAGATATGCAGACGCATAATGATGTAATCTCTTCATGTTATGCCCCTCCGCTTCGTCAGCTATAAATATTCATGATGTCTATCTTATTACGCACTTTTGTCTGCTGATATAGTGTAGTGGCCAATCATGCCGGCCTCTCACGCCGGCGACTGGGGTTCGAATCCCCATATCAGCATACCGGATATGAGGTTAATAAGCTATAACCTCAAAATCCTCGTTTTTGGTCTATTTGGCAGCTTATTTGCGGTTTGTTTTTATTTGCGCGCTTCTTGGATCATATATTGATATCTCTCAGCAGTAGGTTTTGGTTTTGTTCATTGTTTTTGCGTGATGAATCGCGAGTTATTGTAGAAATTCAGTGATTAAATCACGGGCTCATATCGTAAATTTAACGGGAGTGTAATTTGGTTTGATGGTTGACTCGTCTCAAAGTAACGCTAGTCTCTAAAGCTCATTAGATAAGCGCGTGAGGGCTCTGTAATCGCGTGTATTGATGCCGCGAGGGTGTTTGTAGGTTCAAAAAACACACCCAATTCCTCATTTGACACATTTTAGTAATAAATTAGTAATTATACTTTACGTAATAAATATTTCAAAAACAAGTCTCAAAGTATTTGTCAAGATAATTTGTGCATTTGAACAATGAAAGGATGAGAAAATTTCAGTTTTCTCTGCCCCTCATTAATTTTGGGAGAGCCTGAAGATTTCTCTCGAGGACTTCTTTTCTTTGCGTGATGAGCATTCCTGCAAAGACATTTATCATATCCGAGAACCGGTCCTGATCGCCCGCATCGAGGGCCTGAAGGTATTCACTTCTTTCTTCTGCCAGAACCAACACGCGCGGGTATCCTTCTGTTGTGAGTAGATAGTTGAGAAGTTCCCGCCCGACTCTTCCATTTCCATCTCTGAAGGGGTGAATACTCTCAAAGCGATAATGAAACAGGACAGCGCATTCAAACGGATTATGTCCATCTTTTATTTTGGTATAGTAATCATCAATCAATAATTCAAGATCATCCTCAATCATGATGGCGGGTGTGAGTTGATAATCCCGGCCTACGATGATAATTCCATCCGTTGCCCGAAAGCTCCCGGCATCATCCAGGATGTTCATCATGATGTATTCATGGAGTTTTTTAATGAAGTCCAGGGTCACTTTCCCAGTATATTCGTTTCTGAATTTTGCGACTCGTTTATAGTTTTGAACCTCATTTATATCACGAAGTGATTTCCCTTTTGGGATTATTCCGTGTTCAAGCAGCTCTTGGGTCTCTCGAAGTGAGAGGGTGTTTCCTTCAATGGCCGTCGTCCCGTGAACATAATGTTCCTCAAAATTCTGCTCATACATTTTGAGCTCATCGAGAGAAACAAGGCTGTTTATCGACTGATAGAAATATCGTATTTTCTCAATATCTTCGGCGTTTTCTTTAGAGAGATATTCAGTTTTCAGTTTCTCCAGTCTGATTTGTGCCTGCTTATTTCCTGCTTTGCTTTCAAGCTCTATTGTGTGTTGTGCAATTATTCTTTCAAGATCTTCGGGTGCGGGTTCCTCTTTACCGATATATTGGGCAACCCGAGTATTTTTTCCATTAATATACATATCTTTTATGAGGTAATAATAGACATTTTCACCTCTTTTCCTCATTTCAATCCTGTATGGGGTTGGTTTTAACATAGTATGTCTTGTGTGTTGTGAGATAATAATTGTTTTTGAAAATAAAACAACACACGAATCTATGTTACAAATTGTAACAATCGCAATTCCTCATTGCTTTTTTGTAAAAAAAGGTTAATTTGTGGTGTTTAGGGTGCTGCATCTCGATTTTCTCAATTTGGGGTCTGGTTAGAATCCGGGAAGTGCCTCCATTCCTAAACGCATATCATTGTCTGCAAGTCTCCGTTCCATGGGGTGTGTAGAGAGTCTTCTGAAGGCAAGTTCTGCTTTAGATGAAGTTGATTTTGTTCCGGATTTTTTCCGAGGGGGTTGAGTGATAAACCACATTATCCCGCCAAAACCAAGGATAAGGCCTGCTACTATTACAATAGGAACTCCGCCTTTTGCCTGTTCTTTGCCTTCTACCTTCTTCCCTTTCACCTCATTTATCTTAGATGCTGTTTCAGATTCTGTGAGCTCATCATCAGAGTAGTAGGCTACTCTATAACCATTATCTTCAGGTATTACCTCAAAATTCGGGCAATCGCATAACGCTGATTCAAGTTCGTCTACAGAAATCCCCATCTGCCGAGAAAGAAGGAGTTCATCCTGAATCCAGAATTTAGGATCCCCATCCCCGGTTATGATTGCTTTGGCTCTTTCCATGATCTCTTCTTCGTCATACGTGGTTGGCCAGGTATCCTGGTTCTCTTCGTCCACCCCCTGTGTCTCTTCTGCATCGGGGAGTTCGGGGGTGTTTGGAATCCCAATCTCTTTGGAGGTGTCTTCCAGGTCTGTTTTGATCTGTGTGCTGCCTGTAGAACTCTCCTGGATTGTCATTTCATCAACCGGGGGTGTGAGAACGTCTGATTCATCATTTCCTGTTTTGTCTTTGCATCCCGAAAAGTCCGGATCAGGGTTTTCATCTGCCTTCTCTTGGAGTGTGGCCACAGCAGGAATGAGCAGGGGTTCAAGCGTTCTTTCACGAGGCGGGGAGGTATGTTTAACGGCAGGTTCCTTATCTGGTTTCTTGGTCGTTGGAGTGTTGTGTGCGTGAATTGATTCGGTGGGTTCGTCATCCCAGGCGCAGTTATAGGATCCGCATTTAGAGCAGCGTGAAGGTTTCTCTCCTTTCGCTGTTCTTGGTGTCCACTTGTGTCCACAATCAAGGCAGTGCCCTATTTTTCTGTACGATACGGTATCTCTGTTTTCTGATACTTTCAGCTTGTCCTGTTCGGATCCGCTGACCATGTGACTTTTTTCCATTGGTGACATGTTAAGTACATATTCCGTGCGATTTCCTAATATAGAATAAGGCAGAATATGGTTTGGAATTGACTTATTCTCTATATTCTTGAGTGTATTGTTATTCAGAGGCGTTTCTGTCGATATTCTCTATTCTAGAATAAGGTATTCTACAGAATATGGACGCGAATAGAGTTATTCTCAATATTCCCACTTATTCTAATGCAGGAATAAGCTTATTCCGGCGTTATTCTACCCCATTCTGATTTTCACTCATTCTTCTTTCATGAACATAGCCCTCCCTTTCCCTTGTTTCATGAGAGATGAAATGATCGGGGTTGAGGCGGGTATTGGTTGAGGACATCGGAGATATTATAGCTCATTGAACGAATGAAAAAATCATGGTGAAATCCAATTTAGTGAAAAACAGACCAACACTGAACCTTACCGTATCACCGGAAGTTTATGCATACGTCAAATCAAGCGGAATGGACATTTCTGAGTTTGTTGATAAGAGTATTCGTTCCCTTGTGTGGGATGATACGGCCCTTTCGGATCTGCCAAACAGTAGTCTTTCTGAGTATTTTCGGGAACGTGTTGATATCGTTGATTATGAAGAGTGGTTAAGAGATCCTCGCGGGGGTAAAATCACCTCCACTGGGACAGTTAAAGATTATATTAATGGCGTCTCTCGTCTTAGACCCATCTTTACACCGGCTGATTTGTACTCATATTATCGGATACCTCCATCCTCGAATGGCAAGGCATGGAACGAGCACACACAACCGAATATGACTCATAAACAGAGTGCTGGGTTGTCGAAGTTTTTTGTTTATCTTCGATACTCTCGACGTCAGAAGGTCCTCCTCGGGGAAACGATAGATGAATGGATCTCTTGGCTCAGCAAAGCAACTACAGGAAATGGCTCCATCTCAAACCGGATAATTCCAACAACGGATGAAGTCAAACTTGGTTATTCTGCGATTCCTGATAAAATGCAGCCATATTATCTTCTCCTTGCATATTCGGGAGGACGGAACACACATCTGTATCAAGTTCTTCGTTCAGAAGACAAACAAGTCGAGCTCTTAGGGCCGTCAGGGTCCGATAAGGAATATCATGATCTCGAACAGGATATTCTCTATGTTGATGCTCGAAGCGTGGCCGGTGGGACAAAAATGGAATTTGCCTTTATGTTTCCTCCAGAGTTATATCACGCGATCCTGGAATACAAACCGCCTTATGCCAGCGCTCAAGCTTGTGGGGACGTTTTGATTAATACACGTGATGTTCTCTCCCCTGGGCGTCTCGTCAGTGCAAAGGGGTTACGAAAATGGCATTTGAATACAATGGCGGATTCTGAAAGATTGAGTGAGATTGAATTGGACAATATACAAGGAAGAAGCCTCGGATCCATTCAGAGTAAACACTATCGGGAGATGAAACGAAAGGTATCGAAGGCATATGCCCGGGTTCTTGATACTTTGCGGGAAGCTTTACCGATCCCTGATTACATCCAGAGCGGGGAGTTTGTGGAGCCGGACAATAGACGGAAGTTTGGGGAGAAAGCATCAGATTATGATCTCCTTGAACATTTCATTCGTGATAACCTGACCAATACTCAAATTTTAACTGAGTTTCGGATGAGGGGCGTTATCCTGAATCATAACAGGATAGGTAAGTTCGTTACGGAAAGAGGGATACCAAGAAAAAGAGGTGCAAAGCCTGGAAAAAGGTGAATTCACTTCGATGACTAGTTCCTCAGTAATTTATCTGAAGAGGCTTTTTCAGCTATGTTTCATGGGGGCATATTCTGTGTTTTGAGAGAATGGATGGGTGGGATAATTGGATGTTTGAACCGAGAAATTCGGGGGCACATCTATTTTTCAAGATGTGCCCCCTTTCTAAGATGGGGCACAAGTTATCTGCCCCAATGTGCCCCCGAAAAAACCGATGAATTTGCTTTAAATCTAAAAAAAGACATGTATGGTTGGTTTTAAAATATGGGGCACATCTTTTTCAAACAATGCGCGTGTGAGGGAAGAAGAAAAATAAGGCGTATATGGGCGTATATGGGCGTATTTTAGAGGAAAATACATAGGGTATAAAATAAAAGAGTGTTTTGAAAAAGATGTGCCCCCGGAAAACAGGAGAAATTTAGGATTTAAGTTTACAGTTGAAGAAGCGTGAACCGTGACTCTTCATTTCCTCTATGCCGTTTACTCTGAAGGCGTTAAACAATCTTCCAGTTTCAGATTTATTTAGCTCTCGTCTCCTTTTAGGATCTCCATAATCATTTTCACCAACAAGCGCCATTTTCGTGTCCGGGGTTATTCCAACATCATCACACCAGATCATAAAATGGTTCTTGATACTTTGCGGGAAGCTTTACCGATCCCTGATTACATCCAGAGCGGGGAGTTTGTGGAGCCGGACAATAGACGGAAGTTTGGGGAGAAAGCATCAGATTATGATCTCCTTGAACATTTCATTCGTGATAACCTGACCAATACTCAAATTTTAACTGAGTTTCGGATGAGGGGCGTTATCCTGAATCATAACAGGATAGGTAAGTTCGTTACGGAAAGAGGGATACCAAGAAAAAGAGGTGCAAAGCCTGGAAAAAGGTGAATTCACTTCGATGACTAGTTCCTCAGTAATTTATCTGAAGAGGCTTTTTCAGCTATGTTTCATGGGGGCATATTCTGTGTTTTGAGAGAATGGATGGGTGGGATAATTGGATGTTTGAACCGAGAAATTCGGGTGCACATCTATTTATCAAGAAGTGCACCCTATCTCAGATGGTGCACTAGTCATATGCACCAAAGTGCACCCGAAAAAACCTATGAATTGCCTTTAAATCTGAAAAAAGACAATTAAGGTTGGTTTTAAAATAAGGTGCACTTCTTTTTCAAACAATGCGCGTGTGAGGGGTGATGAAAAATAAGGCGTATATGGGCGTATTTTAGGGGGAAATACATGGGGTATAAAATAAAAGAGAGTTTTGAAAAAGAAGTGCACCCGGAAAACAGGGGAGCTTTAGGATTTCAGTTTGCATTTGAAGAGGCGTGAACCATGGCTGTCCATCTCCTCTATGCCGTTGACTCGGAAGGCATTATACAACCGCCTACTTTCGGATCTACTTATCGCTCTTCTTTTTCTAGGATTTCCATAATCATCTTCACCAACAATCTTCATGATCGTGTCCGGGGTTATTCCAACATCATCACACCAGATCAGATAATGGTTCTGGATCGCTTCTCTCGATGTTCTGTCCTCAACCTTCTTCCCGTCTGTTTTCTGATACTGTGTTGTCACAAACTGATTGTATTCATATCCAGAGAGGAGTTCTGTTTGTGTCGCTTTGCATTCCTCCGGGATCTCCAAAAGTCCCTCTTTCAGGTATGCTATGAGCTCGTCAATCATGAGAGAAAATATACTGTCCCGCTCCTCAAGCAGCTCTGCGGTTTTGTTTTTGGCTCTCTCCAGTCCCTTAAAGACATGTAGGAATGGAATTGTGACCAACCGCCGAAGAAGAGCATAATCAAGCTCTTTGTCAAATCTTGGGAGCTCATTTGTAACGCCGATCGGAGTACAGATAATATCCCGCTCAACTGATTTACCATAGGTTTCTCGGAATCGTGCTGTTTGTGCATCTCCCGCAAGTGCTTTAACCGTATCACGGCTAACTCTCCCTCCTTTTCGTTCATTCTCGTCATCTGATGCTTCTGAAAAGAGCAGCACCCTTTTTGACAATCCATTGGTAATACCTGATGCGGGCCGATCCTCTCCGCTTACATACAATTCTTTAATCGGGGCTTCTGCCAACTGCCCAAAAAGCACTTTCCGTAATACATCAATGGTGGTGGATTTGCCGTTTGAACCCTTACCCCATAAGAAGAGAAATATCTGTTCCGGGTTGCCTGGATAGAGCAAATATCCAAGGAGCCGGAGAAAATATTTCCCGATTTTATTTCCTCGAATAAACCGCTCCTCCTCTTCTAAGTCCGGTGTCTGATTATCTTCGAATACTCTCTGAATATGCTGTAAGAACTTTGATGGGCGTGCTCCTTCTGTGTATGTCGCATCAATGTAGGTCATAGGATAACGATCTTTGAGGTGGGCACACATCCAAAGAGGATAAAAAATACCAGTCTTGCAATCAATGGCTCCGTTCCTGAATGCGAGGATGCTGACATCGGTCTTCTTGCTCATCTCGATAGACATATTTGAGCGTGCTGACATCTCAGACATAGCCTTTTGCCGCCCCTGATTCATACTTCTGCTGCTATGCTCACAAAGGGCCGATATGAGCCGGTTGAGCTCACCAATTCGCTTCTTATCTCCATCATCACCCCTTTCCTTCTCTTTTCGAAGCTCTTTTTCCCAATAGCGAAGCTCTTCTTTTATAGAATTACCTACAAACCGTTCCGCTTTCCCTAGTTTATCAGTTGCCTGTTCCCAATGATTATCGAGCCATGCATACCATTCTTTAGATTCATAGTCATAGATCAGATGATCCTTGCACTCTTTTTCAAATCGTGTGGCGTTCCCGTCATCATTTAATGAATATGCAACATCATCCGGATTGAGCACCGGGATCTTACGAGTTGCTTTATTCCGTTCCCAGGGTGGGGCGGCAGTCGGCTCTTTGATACATTTCTGTCGTATCCACTCGGCTGCTCCATCTCCTTCTATCTCTTTCAGATAAGCCTCGATGTAGGGATATATGGATTTTGGGGTGCTGTCTTCGTCAGGGATTTTTACACTAAAGACAACTTCCCCAGCTTTTAGAAGCTCAAAGTATCTGCTTCTTAGTAGTTCTAATCCATTGTCTCCAAGTGGCTCATATTCTCCCTGTGTCGCTCTCAACTCATATCCAAAGGGTAATTCATATCGACGTGCTTTGTTTGAGTCCAAGTCTTTTATTGTGGTATTGGGTCCTATTCTAGAGGTGGGGCGCTCTGTCTCAAGAGAGCTATCATCTACTGTGACTGCGTTATTTTCTGTTAATGTACCCCCAGTCATTCATTCTTTCCCCTTGCCGTCATTAGACATGCCTCGTTCCTCTATTGAGTTGATCACATGAAGCGAGGGCAGATCTAAGGGTGTTGCATACAATACTCGTTTTACCCATGTTTCAGTGAGTCCTGGTCGCGCCGTTTTCCTACAATATGGAAGATGATATGTTCTGAATTCGACACCCCATTTCGCTAATGGCTCTAGTAAGGCGCGGAGGCTTTCAGCGGTGAGCTCAGTCATATGGCGTTTACTCTCAATCGCATAAACTAAGAATAATCTGAGTATTCCTCCTGACTCAGAGAAGACGATCTCGGATGATCCTGCATTATTGAGGTTGTGGTTATTGAGTTCGGTATTGATTATTTCCAACCCTTTCGACACATCGACTGGGAGGATTATCACTTTACTCTTGTCATTCCCATTCATGACGTTGGCTCCGAAAATATCTCTCTGAATCGCTCGATAATTGCATCTGACAGGAACGCCTTAACATATGGGTCAGAGTAATCTAATTTTGAATCAGGCTTGATCATGCAAATACCTCCCTTGGTTTTCCCGGCTGTATCTGCTCACGATAGATATACTGTGCCTTCTTACCACTATTGGTAGGTGAGAGGGAAACAAACCCAGCACTGCGTAAAATAAATGCCATTTTTTGCGGGCTGATCAGCTTCTCCTTTCTATCCCAAAGACGTGATCGACGGGTTATACCAAGCTCCACATACACATCGGAATGTTTAATGGTTTTTGTTGTGCCCTGATTGCGGCCATAGGCTGTCTTTGCAGCTTCGATTATCTCAGCATCAGAAAAGGATAAAGTATGAGGGGTAAACATCATATTCAGCGGTTTTGTAATCGCTGAACAACTATGGGAATTTGGCATCTTTAGACACCTCCATCACTTGTTTTTTCGGTGTTGAGTTTCCATAACCCTCTCTTTAACATGACCTGTACACCTGCGGCATAAATGGGGTCTACAGATGCAACAGCTCTGAGCTGGTCGGCAGTAACAATACGAGGTATGATCCTTCCGTCATTATTCGAAGAAGTCATGATGCCGCCTCGCATTCACTCTTCGCAGGATACCTCCAAAGGCAGAGATATTCCCGTTTATCCACAATGATTCTCTCAACAAGGCCCTCATTTGCGAGTCTCGACAGGTAATATGCTGCCTGTGAGGCTGTGAGTTTGACAGCTCTCCCGATATCGCGTGAGGTTAATGTATCTCCGGGACGCCGAGATATAACCGATAAGACCGCATTACGTTTACTCTTCATGACAAGTCCCTCCGCAGGTGCATATCTTGCAGTCGTGATCTGAGGTTGTCTCAAGGCTCTTGAACTTAAGATATGCCTCCTCATCTGTTGTGGTCGGATTGATCGTTATGGTGATCTTGAGTGTCTCTCCAATGAGTTCCTGGGCGTCAATACCTACGGAACCAGCTGCCTCGAATAAAGCGGTGAGATTGTGGGTCGTTGCCCTGAAAAAGTCCCCTGTCTTTAACCCAGTTGGTAAAGTCTCGTCCAACCGGTCAAACAAATTCTTAAGCCCGGGCGTTACCTGTACAGATTCCTGGATCTCCATTCAAGCCACCTCGATAATACTTGGGGCTGGTCTCCGGTCTGCACTCCTCTCATCAATCAGCCGCTTAAGATGTGCTGCCTGTAAAGCATCTGTATCAATAATTCTGGCGGTTGATTTTTCTGATGGGCGGTTCAATACTTCTTTGCCGGCTTCCTTATGATTCTTGGTCGTTTCTGTGGGGCTGGCGTTTTCTTTTGTAATGGTCATTGTTTTACCTCAAATATTTTCATGCCCGAATAAGCGTTAATTGCTTCTCGAACAAAATCCGAACGATTCATACAACCATCTTTGGCTTTCCAAATGCGGTTTAACTCCGTCTCTTGTGATGAAGTGATGGTTATAACCAATAATTTTCTTGCTTTTTTCATCTATCCTGCTCCCATAATTTTTGGATCCTATGAAGTTCAAATGCAGTGCACAGCACTACAGTATCATATATATCTGCAAAACTATATTAAAGTTGCACGCGAGTGTATTCTATGGATGGTTCAAAAAGAGTTTCAAAAACGGCAAAAGCTGATAGTAGTATCACGTTGCGTTTATCAACAGTTCTCCTTGATAAAATAAACAATTCTTGGAAAAATATGGGGTTTGCTAACCGTACAGACTTGGTTGAATCAGCTTGCGAATGGTTTTTCGATACTCTTGAATGTCCCCGATGTCACAACCGAAACCATAAAGATGGTTTGTATTGTTCTGTATGTGGCGAGGAACTGCAGCCCCATTTCAGAATAATAAATGAATTACGAAATGGTACGCAGGAGATTATTAACAAGGCAAACGATCTTAATGACAGGTATTCGAGGCTATTAGACAATTATCTAAAACTCAAAAACGTTGTTAAAACTCAATTTCCTGATATGATTAAAAATAGCAATAATACCATAAAATTAATTGATTATTCCATAGATCTTATAAAAAATATAATTATGTTCACCACTATTTCTGATGGTCTGGTTACAGAAAATCGGAAGATTGACTTCATGTTGTCAAAAGTGAATATAATAATAAATAGAGAGTTCGAAACTATTCATGGACGTCAACCTAATAGAGATGATTTCGAAACTGCTCTAAAAACCATACAAAAATGTGAAATTTTTATTGAGTCATATTATAATGATTTCAAAACATTATCATTTATTTATAGAGGGATAAAAGAAATCTGCGACACAGAATTCAAATCCCTTTAGTCCTGTGTTATCTGGTTGCATGTTGGGTTCGCGCATCTCCATGCTACCCCAACCCATTCTCTTTTCCCAGTATCCGGATTTTGGTATCGTTCGTAGAGTCGCTTCATCGGAGATCCGCAGGCAGGGCAGGTATTTTCCCTCATGGTATACCAAATATCAAAACTCCATTATATATAGATATCTCAAGACAGTGAGAAATTTGTATGAATTATAGACCGTTGGCTTATGAATCTCTGCCATAATCCCAATCAGGGCTTACAAACCTAAGCGCTTAGAAATAATTATTTCGAGACTGTCTTTCATTATTTGGTAGCTCTGTCCTTTATCTGATAATGGGGACAAGTTTCATTCTCCATTGCTAAATCTTTTCGAACTAAACACTCGATAAAATACTGTCCTGTATGGTCTCCATAATCATCCTCGTTGTAATGTTTACAGTATTGGCATTTTGCCGATATCTGATATTCACTTTCATGCTTTGATGGCATCAATTTTCTTCACATCCTTGTTCTCACAGGAATACTCTGACCAAATCATATCATCATAAGTCACCGTCTCTATATTGAGTTTCTTGAGCTTTTGGCGAGTCGCGCGGATGACCTGAATACTCACTATCTTAGAATTATGGGAATTTGAGCTATGGTTTACATGTACTGATAGTTCTCGCAATAACTTTATGTTTTGGGCTTCATTCAACCCCCTATTAAATCGAATTCTGTAATGGGGAACTCGCCTTTATTGAACATCTAAGGGGTTTTAATGGATAATTCCGTTGAAGTATCGCAGATGCAATCTATTGTCAGATGGATTTATTGCGGATCATGTACATCAATCATACACACTGATACATACTGATACATACTGATACGCAATAGTAAACACTAAGAATATAGAAAACATAAATACTACATAGTTATGCCTGAGGGTTCCACCAAAGAGAATGGGGAGTTTGACTCGGAAAAATTCAAACAAGTATTGCTGTATATCATCAGCAAAACCGAGGCTTTACCAAATGTTGGCAAAAAAGTATTGTATAAGTTACTTTATTTTGCTGATTTTAATTATTATGAAGTAAGTGAGCGTAAACTCACGGGGGAGGTTTATGCTAAATTAGAACACGGTCCAGCACCAAGGCATTTCAATGACATCATGGAAGAACTGAAAGAATCTCATCTTGTCGAAGAGAAGCTGGTTCCATATTATAATCATACACAGACAAGATATTGTATCTTGAATGCCCCAAAAATGACGCTTCTTAGTGCAGAGGAATTACTATATGTTGATGAAACTTTAGATCGTTATTCCTCAATGAACGGGCAACAAATTGAATCCCTATCACATGATGATACGCCATGGGCTGCAAGCGAGTTAAATGATAATCTGAATTATGAATTGGTATTTTATCGGTCTCCCTCAATGTCGGTAAGAGAATATTGTGATGACCAAAATACTAACAACTCCTGAATTTAGTAAGGATGTAAAAAAACTCACGAAAAAATATAACTCGATATCAGATGATATCAATACTTTTTTACAAGCGTTAAAAATTAACCTTCCTGATAAATTGCGAGATACAGTGCGCATCTCTGGGTTGGGAGAAAAATATTCCAATTTTACCGTTTACAAAGTGCGATCATTTCGTTGTAAATCTATGTTTGGTAAAGGTTCACGTAGTGGAATTAGGGTAATCTATGAGTATTGCTCTACAACAGATACCATAGGTTTAATTCAGATTTATAGTCATTCTCAGAACGTTTCTAACCACGATATTGGGCGTATACATAGTTACTTAGATGGCAAAATTTCTGAAGGTTTCCATCCAGGTGTTATGGATCCTCTACAGAATATATCTGTAGATATTATTCCTCCTGTCATTGCTGAAGCTCAAAGAGACGCTTATATAATACCTCCCATAATAGCAACTGCCGAGTCTCAAGGAGATGTTTATACGTGTTTCCCTCCCTCTCCAGATTCAACCATTCCAAATATTGAAGATGATTTTAGGGAAAATAACTAAATCTAAATTAGCCTTATTTCCCGAGTTTCACTGATTGCCTTGAATATTCACTATGCCCGAATTAACTGTATTTATAACTAGGCATTACACATCATCCACCTGATCCGGAATCGGTAATATGATATTGTGTTCCTTAGCCACCTGCTGCATTGCAGAATACATCTCCATCAAAAAAGCCGGGTCCTGTGCCATGGAACTACGGATTTCATTTGTCATGTTCTCTGCCGACTCTTCTTCATCCTTGGTGAGCGGTGCTCCACAATTTCCGCAGTATTTTAGATTTGGGCTGTTGACAGTTGCGCATCGGGCGCACTGAACCGGAGCCATGGTTTTCTTTCCTTTATGTGTGTTTTCTGTATTGGGAATGCTCACTCCGTTTAATTCAGCAATAGCTGCATTCACATCGCTATTGGTAAGATGCTGATAAACTTTCATCATGTTGGTGTTGACATCTCCCCACATCATCAGTTTGATAACTGATTCATTTAGTCCCTTTTGGCAGAGGTGAGTTATCCTTGAATGTCTGAAAATATGCGGTTTGATGTGTTTCTTAACGCCTGCACGTAAGGCTAGTGCCCGGATCTGTTTCACCAGCCCGGCATATTGAAGGGGTTTGTGGGTGGTACTTGTCAGAAATACGTAATTAGAGGGAGTTATTGGGAGAGGATAATCATTCTTCCACTGAGCCAGATAAGAGCGGGAAGCCGCCAGTGGCACATAACGCGGTTTACCTGTTTTTTCTGCCGTATTTACGGTTACATTCCAATCGGTAAATTCTACCTGTTTCCACGTGAGGTTCCCAACTTCTCCAATTCTAAAACCTCCTTCATATAGAAGAGAAATAAGAGCTCGATCCCTTGAATTGTTGGCAGCTCCGATTATTGCCAAGACTTCGCTCTCTGTTAAGAGCATGTCGGCGGTAACTGTACTCTGATTATATCGGGGAGCACGAATTTTCTTCAACTTCCTCAGATCAATATCACAATACTCATTTTCAGCCAGCCAGATGAAAAACCGTTTTACCATCTGTACTAAATCGGCGATAGTATTTTTCTTATAGCGAGGCGTCCCATCCTGAGCAGTCGCTGTTTTGATCAGATCAATTGCGTGATAGACATCCTTAATTTTACATTCAGTGAACGGGGGGTGAAACTCATGATTCCGGATTATTGTTCCAACAAGCTTGTAACGTCTGACTGGTGATATTTGGGATACTGCTACCAGTTCACCAATATACTCATCAATAATGGCTCTTTCATCTTCGTTTATTCGACCGTCTTCAACTGCTTTCTGGAGCAAACTTAATGTGTGCTCAAGGTAATATCCTTGTGAACAATGAAATCTCTGATTCGTTCCCATACATGAAAATTTGAGATCGTATATATTATGCTTGTGGGGTACAGTTTATAAAGAAAGTATCCAGTGAGTCCCATATCAGCACTGTTTACCAACAACTCAGGATCATTTTCTTCACGCTTCATTTTTTAGGTTACGGCTTTCTGCCAATTTTCTGTATAAAAATCGAGAGTTCATCGGCGCGTTATTTTCATATTCAGTATTGCTGCGAACAGCATTTTTGTTTTGGGGATACGATCTTTCTCTTTCAAAATGGTTGATTGAAATTTTTCGGAGAGGTCCACTGTTCGCGATCTGAAAACTCTTGAAAAATAATTGTACAATAATGTATATATATGTACAAGAAACAACACTAGTTGTGAATCATGACAAAAATGAACTTCAACAGGATGGTGATGCCGGTGGAATGGATACTGGCATAACCCGAAAAAGCGGTCAGACCTTGTTTTTCCCGTCATTAGATGAGGTAAAAAGTATTAGTGATACTTTATCTGCCAAAACACTGATTCCTGTGTATCATACCTTTGATGATCCCGGCGTCTCACCGGCATCAGCTTATGAGGCTCTTAGGGGAACATACGGTTTTCTCCTTGAATCGATAGAAGGAAACGAACGAAATGCGCGATACTCGGTCATAGGGACCGGTTTATTGATGCATATCACCGCTGATCCTGATATGCATATAACCGGAAAATACAATCCTGCAGAAGAACTTGAAGGCAGGGGCGTGTCAGCGGAATTGCTCAACGATCTTTTACGCTGTATCGAGTATCAAAGTCCGGATATTCCCGGATATGCCGGCGGTCTTGCCGGATACTTCTCGTATGATCTGGCGCTCAAAACGCTTGAAGTAGCCTGCATCGAAGAAAAACCGCGGGAATTTCCCCTCGCCGAATTCATGATGCCTGAAGCGTATGTTGTATTCGATCACGTTCAGGGGTCAATTACCATTCTCAGGTTTTTATTCGGGGAGGATGTGAAAGACATCGAATCCGGATATGTAGCTGCTCTCAAGCAGATCAGCTCAATGGAAAAGATCATCTCCAACGCGTTACCCTCTGAAAAAACAGAACGGCCTTCTTCCTCTGAAACCGGGTCTGGCCTCAGATCTGAATATACATCAGCCGTCACGGAAAATGAGTTCGAAGAGCTCGTGAGAGCCGCAAAAGAGTACATCCTCAACGGGGATATCTTTCAGGCCGTCATCTCAAAAAGATGTGCCGTCTCCTATGAAAACGATCCGTTCCTATTATATAGGCAGATGAGGCGGCTGAATCCAAGTCCCTATATGTATTTCATGGACTTCTCCGATAAACAGGTCATCGGCGCAAGTCCCGAGATGCTGATAAAAGTGCAGGACCGTCAGATCACCTCGGTTCCAATTGCCGGAACGAGAAAACGCGGAAAAGATCCCCGAGAGGATACCGAACTGGAAAAGGAGCTCTTAGCCGATAAAAAAGAGTGTGCCGAGCATCTGATGCTTGTCGACCTTTCAAGAAATGATATCGGCCGTGTCTCAAGATACGGAAGCGTCCGGGTGACCGGGTTCATGTCGGTTGAGAAATTCTCCCATGTCCAGCATATCGTATCGACCGTTGAAGGGATCCTCGCAGATAACAAAACATCTCTTGATGCCTTCATGTCGTGTTTTCCCGCAGGCACCGTTTCCGGTGCGCCAAAAATTCGCGCTATGCAGATCATAAACGAACTTGAACCGACATCCAGGGGGCTGTATGCCGGAGCTGTCGGCTACCTCGGATTTAATGGGAATCTGGATTTTGCGATCCTTATCCGAACTGTTGTGGTAAAAGACAAAACTGCCTATTTCCAGTCGGGAGCAGGTATCGTTGCTGATTCCGATCCCGCATCCGAGTTTACTGAGTCGGAAAACAAGGCCGCGAGCATGAAGGCCGCCATCGAATCAGCGGGTGAGATCGCATGAACGTTCTTGTAATCGACTGTTACGACAGTTTCACCTACAATCTCTGTCAGCAGATAGGATATCTTGGTGCCGAGCCGATCGTTGTTAAAAATGACCGCAGGTGTGACCTTCCTGATGCATCGGAGTTTGAACGTATCGTTCTGTCTCCTGGTCCCGGAAAACCTGAGGATTCAGGGCTTTGCTTGGAGATCCTTGAAACCTATGCAAAAGAGATCCCCACGCTCGGGATCTGTCTTGGCCATCAGGCAATATGCCACTTCTATGGGGGCAGAGTCACACGAACGGGAAAGCCCGTTCATGGAATGACGTCTGAGATCCTGCACGAACCGGACGGGATCTTTGCGGGGGTAAAAAATCCGTTTACTGCAACCAGATACCACTCACTTGCTGCAGAGGAGTCATCTCTCCCCTCATGTTTGTCTGTTTCGGCGAGAAGCAAAGATGACGGGATGATAATGGGAGTTTCGCACAAGGAGTATCCGGTGTTTGGACTTCAGTTCCATCCCGAAAGTCTCCTCACGGTGTCGGGCGACCAGATCATGAAAAATTTCCTCGATATGGGAGTTGTCCGATGATAGCGGAATGCATACAAAAAGCCTCAACCCGTTCGGATCTGAGCCCTCTTGAAGCGGAAGGGGCAATGCTGGATATCATGTCGGGTCATGCATCCGACAGTCAGATCGGAGCATTTCTTACTGCTCTTGTCATGAAAGGTGAAACAAGTTCTGAGATCGCTGCTTTCGCCTCTGTCATGAGAGAAAATTCTGTTAAGATCACCCCGAAAAGAAACGGCATGCTTGTTGATACCTGCGGCACGGGAGGCGACGGAAAGAACACCTTCAATATTAGTACGGCCGCCGCTTTTGTAGCGTCCGGGGCCGGAGTAACGGTGGTCAAACATGGAAATCGGGGTGCTTCCAGTAAATGCGGGTCTGCTGATGTTCTGGAAGCTCTCGGGGTACAAATCGATCTTTCTCCGGACAGGATAACGGAGATCATCGATGAGAACGGCATTGGGTTTTTGTTTGCGCAAAGCCATCATCCTGCTATGAAGTATGCAGGCCGGGTCAGAAAGGAGATCGGTATCAGAAATTTCTTTAACCTGATCGGCCCTCTCACAAATCCTGCAGGAGCCGATGCTCAGCTGCTTGGCGTCTACGACGAATCGCTCACGGAAAAGATCGCTGAAGTTCTCAATATTTTGGGAACAAAAAGGGCGATGGTTGTTCACGGAGACGGATACGATGAGATAACGACGACCGGAGCAACCTCTGTATCTGAGGTGAACAAAGGTCTGGTCAGAAGTTATTCACTGGATGCATCCTCCCTGGGTTTTCCGAGAGTTGATGCTTCATGTCTCTCTGGCGGAGATTCTGGATACAACGCAGAGATTATTACAGCGGTTCTGCAAGGTGAGGAAGGCCCGAAAAGAGATATTGTCATCCTCAATGCCGCGGCCGCAATTTATCTTGGAGAAAAAGCTTCCAGTATTGCTGAAGGGATAAAATATGCTGAGCGATCGATCGATTCCGGTCATGCACTTGAGAAACTGGAAAATCTGATTTTCCTTTCAGGAGGCAGAAATGATCCTTGATGATATCTGTGCCCTTTCACGGAAAAGGGCAGCACAACTTGATCGCTCGATCAAAAAAACTGCAGAAGAGATGGATCATGTTCCTCAAAACCTTCTCAACGCCTTGAAAAAATACCGGGGTGAGAAAAATGCCGTCATCGCTGAGATCAAATACACCACCCCGTCTGACAAGGCCCTTAACTCAGGACTGGATCCTGCAGATCTTGCCCGATCCTATGAAGCGGGAGGGGCATGTGCCGTTTCCGTTCTGACGGAACCTTTCTACTTCTCGGGCTGTCTGAAAAATCTCCAGAGAGCAAAAACCGTGACCCGGCTTCCGATCCTTAGAAAGGATTTCATTGTCGACGAAAACCAGATCTACGAAACATACGCCTTTGAGGCTGACTCCGTTCTCCTTATAGCTGGTGTTCTGGGGGTTCGACTCGCAGAGTTCATCTCCCTCTGCCGGTCCCTGAACATCGAACCGCTGGTCGAGATCAGGACCAGGGCCGATACAGAAAATGCCATACGATCCGGGGCACTTCTCACCGGTATCAACAACAGAAATCTCCATGACATGTCGATCGATACGAAAAAAACAAAAGAGTTGTCGAGTCTCCTTCGTGATGCGGGTCTCACCGTGATCTCCGAGAGCGGGATCAAAACACCGGAGGATATCCTCGGTCTGAAAAATATCTGTGACGGATTTCTGATCGGAACCGCACTGATGAAATCCGCGAATCCGCAAAAAACCCTGGAGGCATTTGTATGCGCGTGAAGATATGCGGGATCACCACAGTAAGGGATGCGTTGATCGCGGAAGAAGAAGGGGCCGATTCGATTGGGATCGTTGTCTGCTCAGACTCAAAACGTTCCGTTCCCATCAGTCGTGCCAGGGAGATCTTCTCTGTCCTTCGTCCGAACACGGAAAAGATCTGCGTTACCAACACCCAAAGTCAAAGTGATCTGGAACTCATCCTCTCTCTCAAACCGACTGCCGTTCAGATCCCTCAGAATCTGCAGGTTCCGGCAGGTGTCGGAACAAAAATATACCGGGTCGCCTCAGGGGGAACTGAGATGCCCGAAAAGTGTGATGCGGTCGTGATCGATCAGAGCTGCGGGAGAGGGGTCGCATACGACCGGAGTTTTGCTGAGAAAATAACGGCACGATCAAACGTGCCGGTGATCCTTGCCGGCGGACTTACCCCGGAAAATGTCGGGGCTGCTATCAGGGAACTTCGTCCGTATGCCGTTGATGTTTCATCAGGCGTCGAAAAATCAAAAGGAATCAAAGATCGAAAAAAGATACGTGAATTTATAGATAATTGCAGGAGACCTGCATTATGAAAGATAAAACAGGATATTATGGAGATTTCGGCGGACGTTTCGTCCCCGAAACACTCATGGCGGCTCTCTATGAGCTGGACAGTGAATACCATCGGTTAAAGGATGACCCGGGATTCAAAAAAGAACTCACCTCATATCTGACTGAGTTTGCGGGACGGGAAACACCCCTTACGTTCTGCAAAAATATGTCTGAACACTGCGGCTGCAGGGTCTATCTCAAACGTGAGGACCTGGTCCACGGCGGAGCGCATAAACTCAACAACACCCTTGGACAGGCAATACTTGCCAAGGCAATGGGAAAAAAACGCCTGATTGCAGAGACTGGAGCCGGACAACACGGAGTTGCCACGGCGATTGCCGGAGCTGCGCTGAATTTGCCGGTCGAAGTGTTTATGGGTGAAGAAGACTGCGAGAGACAGAAACTGAACGTGTTCAGGATGGAGCTCATGGGTGCCAAGGTTCATCCCGTCAGTTCCGGAACGAAGACCCTGAAGGATGCAACCAACGAGGCATTGCGCGAGTGGTCAAAGACCGTTGACTACACCCACTATCTGATCGGATCAGTCGTGGGTCCCCACCCCTTCCCAATGATCGTCAGGGATTTCCAGTCGGTCATCGGCGAGGAGACGAGACGTCAGTGTCTTGAAAAGGAAGGAAGGCTCCCGGACACGCTTGTTGCCTGTGTCGGCGGCGGCTCAAATGCGATCGGGATGTTTTACCCGATGCTGAATGACGATGTCAGAATGGTTGGCGTGGAAGCGGGCGGCAGGTCCCTTACGCCAGGTGAAAACGGTGCGACCCTGAATACTGGAAGTCCCGGCGTTTTGCATGGGGCACTCTCCTATCTCATACAGGATGAGGATGGTCAGGTCGGGGAGACCCACTCGATCTCGGCAGGACTCGACTATCCCGGAGTAGGACCTGAGCACTCTATGCTCAAAGAGATGAACCGTGTCGAGTATTCCTATGTGATGGACGACGAGGTCCTTGAGGCCTTTTCCTATCTTTCCCGAACGGAAGGTATCATCCCTGCTCTCGAATCGGCCCATGCGGTTTCGTATGTTCTTAAAAACAAAGACACCTTTGACCGTGATGATGTCGTGATCATCTGCCTATCCGGAAGAGGGGATAAGGATGTCGCATCGGTTTCGAAGATGTTTGGGGGTGAGGAGTAATGTCGACAAAATCCGGAAAAGAGCGGGTCCTGTCAGCTTTTGAGAAACCCAGTTTCGTCGGATACACCGTTGCCGGTGATCCGAACCTGCCGGATTCGATTGAGGTCGCCAGGGCTTTGATCGATGGAGGATGCGACGTTTTGGAGTTGGGTGTTCCCTTTTCTGATCCCGTAGCAGATGGCGGCGTGATCCAGAGTGCGGATAAACGGGCGATCGACGCCGGCATTACGACGTCCGGGGTATTTGAGATCGTGAAAGAGGTCAGGAGATACTCGGATGTGCCGATCGTGTTCCTGGTCTACTGCAATATCGTTTTCAGGCGAGGTATCGGCCTGTTCTATGATGAGGCCCGGGAGGCAGGCGTTGACGGGATACTGATAGTGGATATGCCTCCCGAAGAAGCAGGGTCTGCCCTGAAAGCCTCAGAGCGGACAGGCATCGCGCAGATATTTCTGGTGACCCAGACGACCTCGGACGAGCGGCTCGATATGATCGTCTCGCTTGCTTCCGGCTTCATCTATCTGGTCTCCTCACTTGGCGTCACGGGGAAGAGAGCCGAGATCTCGAAAAATGCCTTCCCCCTTCTTGAGCGCGTAAAGGCACGAACCGAAGTTCCGGTTGCAGTCGGATTTGGTGTTTCCAGTCCGGAACATGCTGCTGAAATCGTCCATCACGGTGCGGACGGGGTTATTGTCGGGAGTGCTATCGTTGGGAGGATCGAAGAGCATCTTGGGAACAAGGAAAAGATGCTCGCTGAGCTCAGGACATATGTCCTGAGCATGAAGCGTTCGATTGAGAATGAAACGAATAAAGGCATAAGCTGATTGTCCATCTTTGGATATCTGCTGTAAGGCCCTCGTATTTTTATTTTTGTATGACCAACAGAACCATACGTGTCTGATGTCATTGTCATAGGAGGCGGACCGGCCGGGTCGACCGCAGCACGGATATGTGCCAAAGCCGGTTTATCCACTCTGGTCCTTGAGGAGCATGCCTCCTTAGGTTATCCGGTCCAGTGTGCAGGCCTTCTTTCGAACAGTGCCTTTGCTGAGTGTGAAGTGTCGGAGAGGTCCGTACATAATACGGTCCGCGGAGCGAAGATATGCGGGTCGGACGGGCATTCCCTCTCCTTCGATGCACAAACGACGAAGGCTTATGTTGTTGACAGGGGGCGACTTGATCATGAGATGGCAGTCTCTGCTGCAGAGGCGGGCGCGGAATTTTCTCTCAAGACCTGTGTGACCAAGCTCAATCCGGATAAAAAGATCATTCATACCGCGGGGGGCGAGGAGATACCGTATGGCCTCCTCATCGCGGCCGATGGTCCGAGAAGTGTTGCGGCCCGGGGTCTTGGCATCCCGCCATCCCCATTCATTTACTCAGGGATCCAGGCCGAAATTCCGTGGACCGGGGATCCATCACTTGTTGAGCTCCACCCAAATGCCGCTCCTGAATTTTTTGCATGGGTCATTCCCTTGTCGGAAAAAAGGGCAAGGGTGGGCCTTTGCGGAACGAAGAATGTGCCGGAGCTTTTTGGAGAATTCCTTTCAAGGTTTCCCGGGAGCACTATTCACTCAGTAACAGGAACGATCCCAATCGGGATCCGGCGTAAGACGTTTGGGTCAGGCTGTATGCTGATCGGTGATGCTGCCGGTTTTCCCAAACCGACATCAGGCGGCGGAGTATATACGGGGATCCGTTCTGCCAGATTCGCCGCACAGACGGCGATTGAATCCTTCGAAGCGGGAGATACGACGGATGTCTTCCTTTCCCGCTATGAATCACTCTGGCGTCAGGACTTCGGCAGGGAACTGGATATGGGGCTGAAAGCTCTTGAGTTCCGACGGAATCTGGATCCTCAGGATATCGATGCGCTGATCGATGCACTCAACACCCCCGACAATCTTGATCTGATCACCCGATTCGGGGATATGGACAGACCTTCGGACCTTCTCAAACGTCTCGCCGCAAAACCCTCCCTTTATGGAACATTTGGCAGGCTCGGATTCAAGGGGATCTTGCGGTCGTTTTTCGGGTAATGTGCATCGGAATATTCTGGCGCACAGGCCGGTTTTGCTCATCAGCTCCCTCTCTGTAACACCAATTCTAATATCTTTATGTCCTCAAAGCATACATAATTCATTAGAATGCACCTCATTGAAACCCGGGACCTCTGTTATTCCTACAGCACATCCAAAGAGCCTGTTCTGAGCAATATCAACTTCATTGCCGGCAGAAAACAGAGGATCGCCGTTCTGGGGCCGAACGGTGCGGGTAAAAGCACACTTTTCCGTCATTTCAACGGCATTCTCAAGCCGAAATCCGGGTCTGTTCTAATCAGAGGGGAGCCCATCACCAAAGCAAACATCCATGAGGTGCGGAAGTTTGTCGGGCTGGTCTTCCAGAATCCGGACGATCAGGTTTTTTCAACAACTGTCGAGCAGGATATTGCTTTTGGTCCCTGCAATCTGGGATTGGATGAGGAAACCGTTGCCCACCGCGTGGATTCTGTGGTTCAGATGCTCGGTCTTGACGATTTGCGGGACCGGGCTCCCCATCACCTCTCAGGCGGCGAGAAAAAACGGGTGGCCATAGCCGGCGTTCTGGCAATGGAACCCCAGGTCCTCATCCTCGACGAGCCGACGGCAGGTCTCGATCCGCAGGGTGTCAAAGAACTTTTCAGTTTCCTGAACACCCTCCCGGAAAAATACGGGTTTACGATCATCTATTCAACGCATCAGGTCGAACTTGTCCCGGAGATGGCGGACTGTGTCTACGTTATGGAGAAAGGCGCGATCACCGGATACGGCACTCCGCAGGAGATCTTCCTGCAGGATGACCTTCTCGCGCGAGCTCATCTGGAACTGCCGGCACTTCCAAAACTCATCCGTACCCTCCAGTCACAGGGGGTCAGCATCGAATCGGCCTACACGTATCAGGATGCTGAGGACGTATTCATGAAAGCTTTTGGAAAAGAACCCATACCCCGTGAGAAGAAGGAATCCCCACCCTTGTCAGTCTCTGAAGACTCTCTCGATTGTCACCACGGACATCATCACCCCCATCCGCACCAAAAATGACCCTCATCGATGAACTGTTTGATATTGAACATGAGGCTTACCGAAAAAGCCCGGTCCATTTGCTGGATTCACGAGTCAAACTACTCCTTTGTCTGCTGGGTCTTTTGGTCACGGTCCTCTTACCTTATGCCAGGGTCGGGGATCAGATCATTCCCTGGCCTCAGGTTTTTGCCTTTGCTGTGATATATATGCTCTTTGCGGGGCTCTATCTCCTGTCAGGTGCCTCGATCAGATATTATATTGTCCGGCTTGTTCTCATCATGCCGTTTGGGTTGTTTTTTATCCTTCTCCAGCCGTTTTTTGGAAATCCTTACTATGACCTCTATCACGTCATATTCTCTCTGCCGTTTGGAGTGAATATATACTGGGAGTCTCTGATATTCGGCCTCTCGCTCTTTGCCAAATTCGTGATCTCACTATCCTTCATCATTCTTCTTTCGGCCACAACACCCATGCAGAGCATGCTTGAAGCGGCTTCCCGTCTTCATGTACCCCGACTCTTCATCACGGTAATGAGTTTGACCGTCCGATACCTCTTTGTCTTCGCGTTAATTTTTCAGAAGATCCAGTCCGCATTTGCCTGTAAATGTTTCAGCTGGTCTGACCGCCGTCTTCCTCTCCGATACAGGCTGAACGTGATCGGAAATGCTGCCGGTTCTTTGTTTCTTCGCGCCATGGATCAAGGCGAAAGAACCTATGTTTCAATGTGCTGCCGCGGATATGCGGCCAACTCTGCCATGCACTTTCCAAGAAAACCTCTGGTTTTTGCCGAGTGGATATTTCTTCTGTCCGGGGCAGGATATATCGTTCTTTTTCCAGTGCTGGTATATCTTGTGTTTTAACGTATGGGAAACGTCTCGCAGAAGATTTCAAGCCCGGAAACGGCGTTGCCGGACGCGCATGCGTTTTGTCTCTCATCATGTCCGCGCTCTTCCGTTTTTCACTCCGAACTTCCAAAATAAGGCGATATTGGCCGTATTTTCCATGTGTTTTTCCAGCCCTTCACAAAAGTATTTACAGTGACAAATCAACTAGAAAAATAGGAAGTTCCACAGGATTGAGGCGACGTGGGTTAACTTACACCGGGGAGCCGGATAGGGGGTCTGACCAGCCCCTGAATGCTGCAGTCAATGTGATAAACGAGGTGCCGTGAAGACGGAAAAATCGTTTCGCCATGGAAATTTATCCATTGACAGGTAGCCAGACTATTTGCGTAATCACTCACTAAAAACCGAGGTGAAAACCACATGCAGAACAAACCTATGGCAGGCAAAAAGGACGCAGCACCTGTTAAATCAGACGCAGCCCCGAAAGCAGCCCCAGCACGCGACGCACCTTCAAAGAAAGGAAACCGCAAGTAATGCGGTCTCATTTCTGAAGGAAAAAATAGTTGAACATACCCTTATGTGGAGCGGGCACCCCGTTTCACATAAGCTCGCCTGAATTCGAATCGTTTTCTGTCTGCTCTTTTTTGATTCTTCTTACTTCAGAGAGAATGCGCTGAAGTATCTCGGTATCTGACGGGACCGAGGAGTCAAGAATTTTTCTTACGTGAATGGGGATCCCATCCATCCGGTATGCGGTACCTTCTGCATCGACTCCGATAACAGAGCCGGGAAGCTGGATCTTGGCAAACGGAGTGGTCAAAGATACATACGGATCAAGAACGATTGTATTTATTTTTCCCAGCCGTTCGATACTTGTTCGGGGGAAGTGAGCGCCGATGTCGGTCGAGACGACAAGGCAGCAGTCAACTTCATTACGTTCCAGAAGATCGATCCCGCTCGTTTCACCGGGATTATAATACGCAATACCCCGCGAGTAGTCGATGGCAAACGGATATCCGGTCGTCAGCGAGAAGATATGACAGGTCCCGTCAACATTCCAGTGACCTTTTAGAGGAGACAGAGCATATTTGGTGTGACGGCTCAGTTCATCGATCAGTTCGATTCCGGCGCGAACATTTTTGTATTTGCCTCTTGAGTGGGTGAGCCCGACACCGGTGAAGAAGATCCCAAACTGCGCACTTAGCAGGATCTCGCCAAGTTTCAGGAGCTGCCCCTTCTCGACCCCGCCGATTTCGTCCGGCAGAATATCTCCTTTCCCGGAAACGATTGCCCGAAGAGCGTTGAAAATAGCAAAGTCGCTTCCCGGTTTTATTTTGAGAAAAATATCCGCCAGTTTTGCGGTCTCAGATTCGCGTATATCCACCACTATTATAGTACGGTCCTCTCTCCCCTCCTTTCTGAAGTAGCCGGTCGTATAGGTCGTATAACGCGACATATGCCGCGGATGGGCCACCTGCGGATTGCATGCCCAGTAGACCACTACATCAGCCCTGTTTTTGACCTGACCAAGGGTACATCCAGGATGCCCTACCTCCTGGATCGCAAGGACCGTTGGTCCGTGGCACTCAGAAGAACAGTTGTCTATCACACCGCCCACCTCTTCGGCGAGTTCGATCCCGATCTGCATTGCTTCGGCCGAGGTGCTGCTCCAGCCGTATAAAAGCGGCCGCTTTGCGCGGGCAAGGCAGAGAGCGGTTTTGGTGATTGCTTCATCGTAATCAGTGTATCGCCATGCATTCCCCTCACGCACCGCGGGGGACAGGAGCCTGCCGGCCGCTTTGAACTTCTCGGCCGAAAGCGTACACCCGTTTACGACTTCGGTCACTTTGCCGTTGGAAAAATGGATCTCCAGATCATCACAGACGCATCCGCACATCGGACAGACGGCATGTTGGACTACAACCTCTCCGTCGGGACAGCCGGGAACTTTATCGGCGGTCGGGAGATCGAAGGGTACTCCGCCAAGCTGGGTCATAAGATCAGCAGCAGAGACTAATGCCTCTGTTGTGGATGTGACATCTACAGTTATTCCTTTAAAATCAGGCGCTCCAGTCGAGTGGGTATTTCCAGTCAGGAGGGCATTACAGTATGGACCAAGCGGCATGTAAATGATCCCTCTTGGTGTTTCAGGTGATTGGATGCCGGTAAATACGATGGAAGCCACCGGAGAGGACACGAGGACCTGATCCCCATTTTCGATGTCGAGGTCCATCATGTCCATAGGATGCAGATAACAGACCGACGTACTCCTGGAGTAACTCTCCGCCTCTTTGTGGTAGAGGGATTTTCCTTGTTCGATCGTTCGGCCGCTGCTCATCAGCATTTTCATAATATTTTACCTCTCGTCTCTCTACTTTAAGTAGTCTCCTCTAGTTAATATATTCATTTGTAATTACTCGGATTTCGCGTTAGCCAGCATCAGTTTGATCCGGTTCTCCTGATTGATCCGTGTTGCTCCCGGATCATAATCCACAGCGACGATGTTAGAGTCCGGAAAATCGATTTTCAGTCTTCTCATCATCCCCTTCCCGACCACATGGTTCGGCAGGCATCCAAAAGGCTGCGTACAGACAATGTTTGGCGTTTCGGTGTGTATCAGTTCCAGCATCTCAGCAGTAAGGAGCCAACCCTCTCCCATTTTGTTCCCGTATCCGAGGTATCCTTTGATGACCCCTTGCAGATCGGCAAACGTTCCCATAGCACGAAATGTACCTTCCTCTTTAATCACGCCGATCATGATTTTCTGACAGCTTTCAATGTATTTCTGGGCAACGCCAATGGCGAATTTTTTCAGTTTGCTGCCGCCATACAGATCCACGTCAACAGATCGGTTGTTGAATTTGAACAGCATGAAGTCGGTAATGCCGGGCACTATTACTTCCACTCCTTCATTGAGAAGAAAATCCTCCAGATTATTGTTTCCAAGCGGAGCATACTTGATATAGATCTCCCCGACGATCCCGACCCTGATCTTCTTCTCCGCGCTCCTGGTGACTGCGGAAAAATCGCGGGTTATTTTTTCCATATACCGTTTCATTTGCCCGCGGCTCATACCCTTTCCATGAACGAAAAGATCGACGAGATCATCAGTCCATCGCGCGATCAGGGTGTCGGTCTCTCCCTTCTCCAGCTCATAGGGTCTGCACTGGTTTCCGAGATGGACCAGAAGATCCCCGTACATCATGCCAAAAATCATCCGTCGCCCGACCGAAAAGGGTATCTTAAAGCCGGGATTCTTTTCCAGACCGGAAAGGTTGATGGAAATCACCGGGATGTACTCAAGACCTGCTTTTTTCAGAGCTTTTCTGAGAAGATGAATATAGTTTGAGGCCCGGCACCCCCCCCCTGTCTGGCTGATAAGAAGGGCCACTTTGCGGGGGTCATATCTTCCGCTTTGGACCGCTTCGATCAGCTGACCGATGACCAGAAGGGCCGGGTAACAGGTGTCATTATGGACATACTTTAATCCAGTCTCCACGATTTTCCGGTCTGTTGAGGTGAGGATATCTATTTTATATCCCTCGAGTTCGATGATCCGCTTCAAAAGATGAAACATCACAGGAAGCATCTGCGGCATGAGGATCGTGTATTCATTCTTCATTTCCTCGGTGAAGAGGAGCCGTCCGGTCTCATCATAAATCAGTTCTGCCATGTTATCTCCTCTCCCGCGCCTCTACTGCCGCAATCAGGCTGCGGAGACGGATCTTGACGGCCCCAAGATTTGTGATCTCGTCGATTTTTATCTGTGTATAGAGTTTTTTGCCGGTTTCCAGTATGTCTCTGGTCTCATCCGTTGTGATCGCGTCGATCCCGCATCCGAATGAAACCAGCTGGATCAGTTCCATATCCGGCTGAGTACAGATATATCTGGCTGCAGAGTAGAGTCTTGACTGGTAGGTCCACTGGTTCAGTACTTTTCTGGGCTCCTTTTCAACAAGATGAGAGACAGAGTCTTCACTGATGAGAACAAATCCGTAGGAAACGGCCAGTTCATCTATTCCGTGTCCGATCTCCGGATCTATATGATACGGCCTTCCCGCCATAACGAGGATTTTTTTGCCGTTAACTCTCGCGAACCTGATATATTCCTCGCCCTTTTTCCGGATCTCTTCTTTATATTGCTCATAAGCCTCATACGCAGCCTGGGCCGCGGCCTTCGTTTCACGGTCCGGGATGCCGAACTCATTTTTGAAGTAGGCGGCTGCCCGCTTGGAAAAGTCTTTGGGTCTGTGCAGACCGAAGTAAGGATTCAGGAATCTGACTTTTTCAAGTTCGGAGATGTTTGCTGCAAGAAGTTCCGGGTAGTAAGCAACGACCGGGCAGTTGAAATGGTTGTCTCCTGCTCCTTCGTCGAAGTTATAGGGCATGCAGGGATAGAATATGGTGTCAATACCCTCATTGATCAGGGAGATGACATGTCCATGCATTAGTTTTGCCGGGTAGCAGACCGTATCCGAAGGGATGGTGTGCTGTCCGAGCCGGTAGACGGCACGGGAGGATTCCGGCGACAGGACCACTTCAAATCCGAGTTTCGTAAAGAACACATGCCAGAACGGAAGGTTCTCGAACATATTGAGTCCAAACGGGATCCCTATTTTTCCGCGGGGTCCGGGAATGCCGGTCAGAGAACGCAGCCGGTCATACTTCCACTTCGCAAGATTCGGGAGATCGTTTTTCTGTTTGCCCAGAGGTCGGCTGCATCTGTTTCCTGAGACGAAACGGCGCCCGTTATCGAAGGTGTTCACGGTAAGGCTGCAGTGGTTCGTACAAAGGCTGCAGGTGATGGGACGGGCTTTGTGGGTAAAATTTTCGAGTTGTTCCTGCGTAAGGATGCTTGAATTTTTCAGCTCTGCATCCTTTGCAAACAGCGCAGCGCCATATGCCCCTGATATTCCGGCAATGACCGGCCGGGTGACCTCACGCTCGAGTTCCTGTTCAAAACTCCGGAGGACGGCGTCATTCTTGAACGTTCCTCCCTGAACGACGATATGCTTGCCCAGATCGTCGGCACTGGCTGCGCGAATCACTTTGTAGACGGCATTTTTCACGATAGAGATGGAAAGGCCGGCTGATATTTCAGCAACTGTTGCCCCGTCACGCTGTGCCTGTTTGACCGATGAGTTCATGAATACGGTGCATCGTGACCCGAGATTCACCGGATGCTGGACAAACAGGCCGAGTCTTGAAAACTCCTCGATCTCATAACCCAGGGCACGGGCAAACGTCTCAATAAACGAGCCGCAGCCTGAAGAGCACGCTTCATTGAGAAAAATGCTGTCGACTGAGCCGTTTCGGATCTTGAAACATTTCATGTCCTGACCGCCGATGTCAATGATGAAGTCCACATCCGGGTTGAAGTGCCTGGCTGCCCGATAATGAGCTATCGTCTCAACAAGTCCTATGTCCATATCGAATGCGTTCTTGATCAGATCTTCTCCATATCCAGTTACAGCACTTCCCCGGATTTTGATTCTGTCCGGGGCAAGGTCATAGATTTTCTTCAGCTCTGCCAGCACGATGCCAACAGGGTTGCCCTGGTTTGAGCCGTAGTATGAGTAGAGAATCCCGCAGTTCTCATCGATCAGGACGAGTTTGGTGGTCGTGCTTCCCGCATCCACACCAAGCCAGGCATCTCCTGAGTACGTGGTGATGTCTGTCTTCGGCGGCGCATTGCTGTTGTGCCGTTTACTGAACGCGTCATACTCTTCCTGCGTGGTAAACAGCGGCGGCATTGGATTTGTGTGCGTAGTGTCATCGACACTTTCTTCGATCCTTTTCAGGATCTCGCACAGCTCGAAGATGTCGTATCCATCCGTTGAGAGTGCAGCTCCAAGCGCTGCAAAACAGTCGCCGTTTTCCGGGAATATCGCGTGCTTATCGTCCAGATGAAGTGTCTCGGTGAACCGTGTCCTCAGTCCTTTAAAGTAATACAGCGGTCCGCCGAGAAATACGACCGTCTCACCCAGACTTCTGCCCTGTGTCAGTCCGGCGATCGTCTGATCGACGACAGCCTGATAGATGGAGGCTGCCACGTCCTCTTTCTGCCCGCCCTGATTCAGGATCGGCTGGATGTCCGTTTTTGCAAAAACACCGCAGCGCGAAGCTATTGGATAGATCTTCTCAAACTTTTGCGAGAGGCAGTCGAGTTCTTCTACCGTTACGTTCAGGAGTGTTGCCATCTGATCGATGAATGCCCCTGTCCCTCCGGCGCAGCTTCCGTTCATCCGCTCCTCAAGGCTGCCCTTAAAGAAAATAATTTTTGCATCTTCTCCGCCAAGTTCGATAACGGAGTCAGCATCAGGGAAGTAGGTTTTAACAGCCTTTGCTGTGGCAAAAACCTCCTGGATAAACGGCAGTTCTGCTGATTTGGCAACTCCAAGTCCCGCTGATCCGGTGATCAGGATCCTCGCTTTTCTCTCATCCAGAACATTTGATGCTCTCTTCAGCAGTTCCCCGGTTTTTTCCCTGACTTTGGAGAAGTGACGTTCATATGCCCGAAAAAGTATTTTTTCTGTTTCGTCCAGCACGATGACTTTGACGGTGGTCGAGCCGATGTCGATGCCGATTTTTAATATCGAGATATTTACAGGCTCCGTCATTTATGTAAACAGTATTGGTCCGGCTTTTCAATATATCTTGTGGGATAGATCCGCCGTCTCTCCCTCTGTGCATATGGAACGTGGCATTAATACTCTCACAGGCCTAATACTAACTACTTCAGGTGAATATATGGCAGAAGAAACCGGGGCCCTCCCCTCCCGCAGCGATTTTAGTGCATGGTACAATGAAGTTATCCGTCGTGCTGATATTATGGACGTCAGATATCCTGTCAAAGGGTTGTATGTCTGGTATCCGTTTGGATTTGCACTTCGCAATCATACCTACACTCTCCTCCGCAGTTTGCTGAACCGAGATCATGAAGAAACACTCTTTCCTCTTCTGATCCCTGAGACCGAGTTTATGAAAGAGGCGGAACACATTAAAGGATTCGAGGACGAGGTCTACTGGGTCACCCATGGCGGTCTCTCGCCTCTTGATGTAAAGCTTGCTCTGCGTCCGACCAGTGAGACGGCAATCTATCCGATGTATGCCTTATGGGTCCGTTCCCATGCTGATCTGCCTTTAAAGCTCTATCAGGTCGTCAATACCTTCCGCTATGAGACGAAACACACCCGCCCTCTGATCCGCCTTAGGGAGATCACCTCTTTCATGGAGTCGCATACGGTCCACACCGACTGGGACGATGCAAATAAACAGGTCGAGTATGAACTGGGTCTTGCGTCTGAATTTTACCGTGAGCTCGGTGTCCCGATCATAATCTCCCGCCGCCCAGACTGGGACAAGTTCCCCGGAGCAGACTTTACGATGGCAATCGACGCCGTTATGCCCGACGGCCGGACACTTCAGATCGGCACCGTTCACCATCTCGGCGACCACTTCTCCACGACCTATAACATCACTTACGAAGATGTGAGCGGAGAACAGAAACTCGCTTCTCAGACCTGCTTTGGCATATCTGAGAGATGCATCGCCGCGATAATCGCGGTTCACGGAGATGACAAAGGCCTGGTCCTTCCGGCAACCGTTGCCCCGACCCAGGTCGTCATCATTCCGATCATCGTGGGAAAACGCGGAGAAGAGATCATGGCTGCGGTGGAAAAACTTGAGGCTGAACTCAAGGCTGCAGGACTCCGGGTTAAAACCGATGCCCGCGACCTGCGTCCGGGTGCCAAGTATTATCACTGGGAACTTCACGGAGTTCCGCTTCGTGTCGAACTTGGTCCGCGCGACCTTGACAACAATCAGCTTGTCTGCGCGAACCGCCTTGGTGTAAAAACTACGATCCCCAGAGAGGATGCCGCTGGATCCGTGAAACGCTTACTTGACGAGGCTCATGATCAGATCCTTGACAAAGCAGAAGCACACCTGAGCAGTCACCTTAAGACGGTCACTACAGTTGAAGAGTGTAATGAGATGCTTGAAGAGAACATCGTTGTCGTTCACTGGTGCGGTGAGAAGGCGTGCGCTGATAAGCTCGAAGAACTTACCAACTCCTCACTTCTTGGAACTGGCGTCCGCAGCAAATATGTCGTTGATGACGACGGTCCATGTATCATCTGCGGGAAAGCAGGCAAAACTGCTCTCGTCGGCAGATCATACTAAACATATCATACACCAGTATCAAAAACAACCATATAAAAACAGAGGATATCATGCAAAACGATGATAAATATTTAAAATCAAAAAATGAAAACCCGGGGTCCGGCATGCCGATAGATGAAATGCATGAACTTGACCGGACCCTCGGGTTCAAAGAACGACGATATATCGAAGAGCTCCGTATCCTGACGAAATCGACCGCGATCGACTGTATCATTGATGACAGGTTCGAACGGATCATCTATGTTGTTCGCCAGGGAGATATGGGGATTGCCATCGGAAAAGGCGGTGACAACATTAAAAAAATGTCCCGTGTTCTTGGTAAACGGATCGAGATGGTCGAGTTCGACGAGGATCGCGAGGTTTTCATAGCAAATATGTTCAAACCTGCTGAGGTCGCTTCCGTTTCATTTGGTGAACGGGATGAACCTGTGATGGTCACAGTTCCCGAACGGGGAGATTTCGGTCTTGCTATTGGAAAAGGCGGATCAACGATCGAAAAAGCCCGTATCCTGGTGAGAAGGTTTTATGGGAAAGAGGTTGGAGATATTCTTATACCGAACAGAGGAAACCTATGACCGATGCGAAAGTGTTTGATGAGTTATGGCAGGTGATCTGCGAACGGGCGGTTGCTTCAGGAACAGAAAAGTCGTATGTGCGCCATCTCCTTTTCCATGAGAAGGGAATCGATAAATCCCTTGAGAAAGTCGGCGAAGAGGCTGTAGAATTCATCATCGCCGCAAAAAACGGCGTTTCAGAAAAAACCGTCGGAGAAGCGGCCGATCTGATCTTCCATCTGATGGTTGCCATGAAGGCAGTTGATGTCGATTTCAGCCTGGTCGAAGAAGAACTCGCGGTTCGTCGCGCAGGTATGCATCTTCACGATTAATCTGGTGATTCTGGGGGTTGTGTCCTAACTCAGACGCAACCCCTATTAACCCGAACCGCCACATAATATACATGAAACTCTTAGTTAGCCCAAGCTCAATAGACGAGGCAAAGTGCTGCCTTGATGTTGACATTATTGATGTCAAGCGTCCTGCAGAAGGATCGCTTGGCGCTAATTATCCATGGGTCATTCGCGAGATCAAGCGTATAGCCGGTTCAACCCCCGTTTCTGCGGCAATCGGTGATTATCGGCCGACACCGGGGAATGCATCGCTCGCTGCATACGGCGCTGCTTGTGCCGGCGCGGATTTTGTTAAGGTCGGTCTGATGTTCAGTGATAAACAAGCTGCAAAGGAAGTCATTGAGGGGGTTGTCCGCGCTGTGAAAGAGCCTTTTCCGGAAAAGACTGTCGTCATCGCCGGTTACTCGGATTATGAACGGCTCGGCTCCATCAGTCCTTTTGAGATCTCTCCGCTCGCCGCAGAGTGCGGTGCTGATTTCTCTATGATCGACACCGGCATGAAGGACGGCAAAAGCACGTTTGAGTTTATGGACAAAGTCGTTCTTTCTGAATTCACCGATCTGAATAGATCTCTAGGCATTGGCACCGCACTGGCAGGATCACTGAAGTTTGCTGATATTCCGGTTCTCAAAGAGATCGGTCCGGAGATCATCGGCGTCCGGGGTATGGTCTGCGGCGGAGACAGATCGACAACGATTCAGGAACAACTTGTGAAAAAAGCGACTCAGATGGTTAGGTAAAAAACATGTTTGGAGAAAAACTCAACATCCCTACAGCCCTTACCTTTGATGATGTGCTGATTGAACCGGCAGAATCCTGGATAGAGCCAAATGATGTGGAGGTTCGATCCAGATTTTCTAAAAACATTTCCCTTTCAATCCCTCTGGTAAGTGCAGCGATGGATACTGTGACCGAAGCGGAAATGGCAATAGCGATGGCCCGTGCCGGGGGTATCGGCGTTCTTCATAGAAACTGTACGCCGGAAGAAGAGGTCGCCTTCGTCAACCGCGTCAAGTCAGCTGACAATGTCATCGAACGTGATGTCAGATACGTGACTCCTGACACGACCATTGCTCTTGTTGCAAATCTCATGGACCGTTACTCGATCGGCGGCGTTCCGGTGGTCGGCCCTCACGGAAAACTTCTGGGGATCGTCTCACGCCGGGATGTCCGCGGGTTGGTCAACAAAATCGGGACCGAAACGGTTGAGACAATTATGACGCGCAAACCAATCACTGTGAAAGACAATGTCACAGCGGATGACGCCATCAACATGATGTACACCAAAAAGGTCGAACGCTTACCGGTTGTCGATGACAAGGGCAGGCTAACCGGGATCATCACGATGCAGGATCTTCTGGAAAAACAGCAGTATCCAAAAGCCAACCGTGATGGGAATGGAAAACTCCGGGTAGCTGCGGCCGTCGGACCTTTCGATATTAACCGTGCCCTGCAGCTCGCAGAAGCAGGTGTCGATGCGATTGTAGTGGACTGTGCTCACGGTCATAATATGCATGTTGTTCAGGGAGTAAAAGATATCAAAGGTTCCGTCTCCTGTGATGTCGTCGCCGGAAATATCGCGACTTCAAAGGCTGCCGTCGAGCTTGCGGACTTTGTTGACGGTATTAAAGTCGGTATCGGTCCGGGTTCGATCTGCACGACACGTATAGTTGCCGGTGTCGGCGTTCCCCAGATCTCTGCCATCGCAAATGTATGTGATGTCGCAGATCCATGCGGCGTTCCGGTCATCGCAGACGGCGGGGTCAAATACAGCGGCGATGTGGCAAAAGCAATCGTAGCCGGCGCCTCCTCTGTAATGATGGGCAGTATGTTTGCCGGGACCGATGAGGCCCCAGGTAAGACGATCATCGTCAAAGGCCGAAGATATAAACAGTATCGCGGCATGGGGTCTCTTGGTGTTATGACCTCAGGAAACTCAAGCGACCGGTACTTCCAAAAGAAAGGGATCGGTTCAACAAAATATGTTCCTGAAGGCGTGGAAGGGGCCACCCCGTATGTCGGTTCAGTTACAGATGTTATCTACCAGACGATCGGGGGTCTCAAATCCGCGATGGGTTACTCCGGAAGCAAGGATATTGAGAGCATGCGGAAAAATGCACGTTTCGTGAAGATCACGTCAGCAGGACTCAAGGAATCACACCCTCACGATATTCTTATCACCGACGAAGCCCCGAACTATCGTACCAATCTTTAAGATTGGTATTATATTATAATTTTACCTGACAAAAAAGTATTTGCGGGATTATCCGTTTTTTCTGACTTTATAGATCTCATAGGCCATCATCAGTGCCAGAAGTGCCAGGGATATGACCAAAAATCCCTGTACGAAGTTATGGATCAACGGCATAAACGAGACTCCATCCACCAGAGAGTTTCCGGCCGCCTGGGCTGTTAAAATCTCCGCTGTGTCACTGCTTTTCATCAGATATCGTGTTCCGATAACCTGATTCATGGTCTGGGGGATCGCGATAACGAGAGAACACCCGATCGCGATCACGCCTGCCATGGTTCCGTATCTCTCGGCGATACCCTTGACATCAACGGTCTTTCGCGGAGCGAACACAACGACCTGATCTTTGACCGCATAGATCTTCATCTCACGTCCCTTCTCGCTCCACCGGGTGTTGGAGATCTCGACCAGCCCTGCCGAAAGCATATTTTCCAGATGATATTTTACTGTGGTCAGGGGAAGTCGGGTTCGCTCGGCAAGAGCCGTAGCACTCTGCGGATTTCCTGTGAGTGCGTTGAATAAATCCGCAGATGTGGGAGAAGACATCGCCTTGGCAACTTTCTGTGCCTCAAGGGAACCATGTTCCAGCACAATAACGTTCTCTTCCTGCATGATAGATACACTAACTGTATGGATGCGAGTGGTAATAACCCTCTCCTAAACTGCGAAAAAAATGGTAGTTATGATTCTAACGCGTTGCGAATAACCGATTCTGCTTTGAGAAGCGCCTTACCGACAGCTGAAGGATCCGCTCCCGCTCCCTGAGCGAGATTTTCTTTACCTCCTCCTTTTCCGCCGAGCTCAGCACATACTTCACCGACCAGCTTGCCGGCATGGATCTTTCCATTTCCAGATGAAGCCACAACACCAAGTCCGTCCGTCGTCGTTATGAGAATCGCTACCCCTCCGCGTTCGGCGATTTTTCCAGCGACAGTCACGAGTTCCTTTCTGGAAACATCGATCTGTTTGATGACGATTTCAACACCCGCGATATCGATACCCTCGATCCGGGAAAGTTCGAGTTCGGCGATTTTTGCCCGAAGTTTTTCGATCTCTTTACGCTGGTCTTTCCACTCGGTAAAGAACCGCTCTACCGATCCCGGGAGATTTTCCGTCTGCACAGACAGTGTTTCAGCTGAAGTGTTCAGCAGATTCTGAATATGCTGCATGGCATCAAGCGCTGCAAATCCTGCCGCAAACTCGATACGCTCGACTCCGTCCTGGATATGTTCCAGTTTTAAGATTTTTATCGGGCCGATCTCACCCGTGCTTTGACAGTGTGTTCCGGCGCATGCCTGAACTTCTGCCCCCATCTGAACAACACGAATGTCCTTTCCCGGCGGAACGCCGCCCTGATAAAGGGCAAATCCAAACTTCTGCTCCGCTTTCACTCTGTTTTCGATCTTGACCATTGCAGGCAGATTTTCCATCACCAGACGATTGGCGATCGTTTCCACCTGTTTCAGCTCCTCGGGCGTGATATGGGTGTAGTGCCGGATATCCAGGCGTGCGACATCAGTCGAGAGTTGCGACCCTGCCTGATGGACATGCGGGCCAAGCACCTCCTTTGCGGCACGAAGGATCATGTGGGTCGCCGAGTGGTGACGCATAAGTGCCCATCTGCGGTCCTCGTCCAGAACTCCTTTTACTCTGTCTCCGCGCTTCAGGGTATTTTCGCGAACCTTATGGAGGATAACGTTTTCTGATTTTACGACTTCGTCAACACGGACCATCGTCGACTTCGTCACAAGCATGCCGGTATCGGACGGCTGCCCTCCTCCTTCCGGATAGAACAGCGTGGCATCGAGCACAACGTAGTTGTCGAAGATATCCAGGACCGTGGCATCGAACTCCATGTCGGATGGCCGTTCATAGAAACTCTTGCGGGTCTCAGGGATCTTTGCGATCCGCTCTGCGTACTTCGCGAGCGGTGAGACCGGTTTCTCCGTCTCGTTTTCGGAGTGCATATCTGCGATCTGCGAATCAAAGTCGTCTGGGATCTCGAACTCGGCTCCGGTCTCTTTCAGGATCCTGCCCATCAGATCGACTGGTATCCCGTGTGAGTCGTAGAGAGTGATCAACTCAGAGAGCGGGACGGGCTCATTCTTTTTCACATAGGTCTGGCCTACCCGCTGAACTGTCCTGGTCCCGCGTTCGATGGTCGAATCGTACTTCTCGACCTCACGGCTGATGATGTGCTGAACGATATCTTCATCCTGCTCAAAGTTGGTTAGACCGATCGTTTTCATCTGGGAAACCACAAGATCTCCGAGGTCTTCATCGAGTTTTAAGTCCTGCATCATTCTGATGCTGCGCCGAAGCACAAGGCGTGCCAGGTAGCCTTCACGGACATTGGACGGGACAATAAGGTCGCCAAGCATATAGGCGAGACATCTGGTGTGGTCACAAAGAGCATACACACTTTCCATCGGAACGATGATCTCTTCGAGTTTTGCAAGTGAGATGTTCGTTGCGTCGGCCACCTGCTGTCTGAGATCACGGATCTTTTCGCCGCGGATGTCCATGAGTCCTGCAAACTTTGCGTTCAATCCTAAAATACGCTCGACTTCCGGATTGTCCAGTCGGTCCTCCATTCCTGCAGATGTAAGGATACGCTGGATCATCTCCGGGAAAACCGCGTCATAGGCAGTTGGTGTGCCGCAGGATGCCCAGGTAAACCGTTCCAGTCCATATCCCGTATCGACGATTCTAAGCGGCATCTCATAGTAGTCTTTGCCTTCAATGTTCACCGGAGGTTTCCCGGAGTTTTTCCGGGAAAGATTCATGAAAACGAGTGTGGCTACTTCGAGGCCACCCATTAAGACCTCGACACTTGCTCCGGCATTTCCCCCGCCGAACCACGGGTTTTCTTTGTAGGTGAGATCGAATATATTTCCGCCAAGTGACTGGACAAATCCGCTGCAGAGTTCAAGGCAGTGGTCCTTCCAGTAGATCGGTTTCTCGTCAGTGTTGAAGGCATGGTGCGCCATCATCTCAAAACAGGTGAAATGCCTGCCGGATCTGCCGACATTGTCAAGATCGTTCAGTCTTATGCACGGCTGTGAGATCGTCAGCGGATTTGCCGGCGGAGGGCATACACCGCTGGTTACGAACGGCTGGAAGTCGGCGATGGATGCAATGGTAAGATAGATATCGTCACGCCATCTTGCGGCTACCGGGTATCTGCTGATCCGGGTGTGACCGTTTTTTTCGAAGAAGGAGAGATACGCTTCCCGCATCTCGGAAAGGCTGTGTTTCTTGAAGATAGGATCTCCGATGAACTGGTATGGTTCACAGGGTGCATCACCGCAGATCTCCCGGTTGGGGTCAAGGGTCCAGAATGCACTGCCGCATTTTTTACAGATTTTGCGGATGAATCCGTTTTCTTTGAAGTATTCAAGCTGATATTCGTTTTCTAGCATGGGTAAACCTCCGGTAGAGATAGTATATATTTGTTGGATTGATGTGGTTAAATGAGTTTGCGTTAGGTTTTTTGGGTCGGGTGGTGTTTGAGATCTGCTGAAAGTAACAAACCGGATTTTTGCGGTCTCGTTCTCTTTTCGGTATTTCAGTTAATAGCCAAGTGACGCCAGATAATCCAGACTTGGTTTGACATCATCAAGTCTGAGAACTTCAAGGATAAGAGTCGCATCTCCTGCTGCTGTCTGGATTTTTGCAAAATCCACCGACCCCGTTCCGCACGCGGCATGTTCATCAGAGCTTCCCTTGTTGTCATGGAGATGCATATGATCCGGTTTTTCCCGAAGAAATGCGTCAAGGGTCCCGGTAAGATTTGCATGCCCTACATCCAGGGTCAACCCGAGTCCTGCCGCACGAAGTTCCCGGACAAGTTCCGGAGTTTGAAAGTGACAACAGTCGAGAGATCCAAGATTTTCCATAACGAGCCGGACGGAGAACTCTTCCTGAAGATCCCCCAGCTCCTGAATCGATTTGTGCAGAGCGGAAAACGAAGCCCCCTTATCCCCCGGATCCAGGCAGAATCCCGGGTGGATCACCAGTTTTTCCGCACCTGCCAAGTCTGCAATTTCCGCAGTCTCTCTTAGAACGTGGAGGCTTGCTCTGCGGATCGGTTCGAAGGGTTCTGCGATGTTTCCGTCAGCGGTCGGCGCATGGATCGTATAACGCAGATCGAATTTGTCCAAAACAGATGCGTGCCGAAAGAGAGAATGATTTGCATCGCACTGTATCTCCACGAGATGTGTGAGCGGCTCCAGCGTGTCGAGCGCATCTTCGAGCGGCAGATCCATAACACAATTCGTGGAGATACCTATTTCATTCACGAATTATCTCTCACGGAGTCACGACAAAGCATCTTCATAAGAGCTGTGATATCGGATATGACGACTGCTCCATTTTCAATCAGAGTTTTGCGGACCCGGGTTGCCTCACCGTCCGTATAATCCTCCCCTTCCCCGATCAGATACACCGGTTTTGACAGCCCGATGAGAGCTATCAGGTTTGCCAGATTTCCATATCCTACCGGCATTCCGGTGACCACGATTTTATCGGAGTTGGTAAGCATAGTCTTCAGTTTTTGAACAGACATCTCACTCACGACAGCAAACGGCGGCTCAATGATCGTTTCAAGTCCGAGTTTCACTGCTGCAAGACAGTCCGAGTCGTTCGCCGCCAGCACTCCGGCTGACACGGTAAAACCGTTGAGAGTCAAGGTATGAAGGATCTCAGTTCCCGTTCCTCCGCCGGAAATCACATGGATGCGGGTGGAGGCGGAGGCAGGCATTACGCCGTACTCCGGAATGAGATGCGGTTTTCCCGTAAACGGGTGGGTTGACACCATCATCCCGACCGAAAAACTCTCCCGGATTTTTTCCGGCGTCAGGACCTCCATTGGTGTTCCGACCGCGAGAATTTTCCCCTGTTTCATCAGCACGATCCGGTCACAGAAGTATGATGCCAGATTCAGATCGTGGAATACCCCAATGACGGTGATCTTCGGAGTAAGATCCCGGATAAGATCCATAATCTCTATCTGATGATTGATATCGAGATGGGATGTCGGTTCGTCCAGAAGGAGAATTCTCGGCTGCTGGGTAAGTGTTCTTGCAATCAGGACACGCTGACGTTCTCCTCCGGAAACTTCGGTGATCAGCCGGTCTGCGAGATGAAAAGTGTTTGTTGTTTTCATTGCTTCATCGGCTATCGCCAGATCTTTTGCTGACAGGGGGGCCAGTTTTCCAATATGCGGATATCTGCCCATTAGGACGATCTCCCTTACGGTGAATGGAAACGCGACGTCGGTTTCCTGACCCACGCACCCGATCGTTTTTGCGAGAGCGCGTGAATCATATGACTCTGCATCAAGTCCTTCGATGAAGACCGCACCCTGATCCGGTTTTAAGATTCGTGAAATGGCACGGAGAAAGGTTGTTTTTCCACATCCGTTTGGTCCGAGAATGCCGATAAACCCGCCTTGATCAACAGCGAGAGAGAACTTTTCGATAACATGATGGTCGCCGTATTTTACCGAAATATTGTCTGCAGAAATGGTTTGTGTCATATCCGTGTCCTCCTGCGGAGCAGGTAAATGAAGAACGGGGCTCCGAGAAATGCTGTGATGATCCCAACAGGGATCTCAACGGGGAGGGTTCTGGCGAATGTATCTGCCCATATGAGAAGAATGGATCCCGCCAGCACGGATGCCGGAAGAAGGATCCGGTGATCGGGTCCGGTAAAGATCCGCATAATGTGGGGGATGATCAGTCCGATGAACCCAATGCATCCGGAAACAGAAACTGCGATGGCAGTAATAAATGTGGAGACCATAAGCAGGATCTTTTTGGTTCTCTCAGTGTTGACGCCGAGATGGATCGCCTCCTCCTCTCCAAGAGCCATGACGTTCAGATCCCGGGAGAAGATGTATAAAATTATTGCAGCCGCCGGAATAAGGAGAGCAAGACCGACATCATCCCAGTAGATGTTCCAGAATCCCCCCATCATCCAGAACATGATCTGATGAAGGCTGTTTCCTGACATGTACATGATAAAGGAAAGCATGGCTGAAAGGAAAAGTGAAACCGCAATTCCTGACAATAGCAGTGTCTCAACTGCCATCCGGCCGTTTCGCTGCGAAATTATATAGACCGTGATCGTCGAAGCTGCCGCTCCGATAAAAGCAAAGAGCGGCAGGAGTAATCCGCCGAGAAAAACAATAGCGCATGCGGCTCCAAGAGCTCCGCCAGTCGATGTTCCGATGATATACGGGTCTGCCATTGGGTTTCTGAAAAGCCCCTGCATTACGCACCCGGCAGCTGCAAGCCCTCCACCCACCAGAAGCGCGCCAATCACCCGCGGAAGCCTGACTTCAAAGATCAGTTTCCGGATCATCTCCGAGTCAAAGGTAAGAAGGGATAATCCAGAGATCCCTATACAGGTGGTGATAATAATACTTATCAGAAGAACGATGAGAAGCACAGGAAGAAGGAGTACGGGACGGCGAAGCATAATTGTGTGTATATTGTTTGTGTTAAGTAAAATAAAGGTGTGTGGTATGGTGTCTTCTCATTCTCTTCTGCGGTTCAAGAAAAGAATTCCAATCACAAGACACCCCGCTATCCAGAACAATGGTGCAGGAGATGCGGGGATCTGTGTTGCAGTCTGTGTCTGGATTTCCGGGGTATGAGTCGGCGTTACAATCGGGGTGTCAGGGATACTGGTGTTTGTTATCGAGACGAGGAGGACCTCATCAGGCAACGATGTCAGATTCACCTGGAAGATATCTAAATTATCTTCATTTTCGCTAACCAAAGATGTATTAACTACAGATACCGTCTGGTTGGTGATCGTAAGCACGTTGATATTAGAATGATTGACTGTCCAAGTATGTGATGCCGGGAGCTGCATGGTCACGCCAGTAAGATTTGTGACATCTATTCCGTTTGAGGTGATGTTAACCAAGTATGCAATATTGTTTACAGATACCCCACCAATATTTTTGAGCGTTGTCAAGAGTGACTGATTGATTTCCGATGATACATTGATTGTAATTTCAGTGCCGCTGATAATATCCTGCGGGATTTTATCGAAGGTAAGGAATACGATTGGCGAGATCTCTGTGGTTTCATTTTCTGCAGCCGTAGCCCCGGTAAATGAAAAAACTGCAAAGAGGACGAGAAGCAGGATAAAAATTTGTTTTATGTGATTTTTCGACATTTTTACGCCTCAATTCCGAATGTTTTGATTTCCCCTGCAGCAGGTACAAGTTCTGCAGTCATATTCTGGATTTCTGCTGTCACTATCTCATCACTCCGGATGAGATTCTTAACTGGTATTGTCATCTGAAGACCTGGTGTTGTAATGATTATTGTGTGTTCGGTAATGTTGACAAATCCGCCTGATTGTGTAATTGATGTGTCAATCGTGATTCTCTGTGGGGTCCCGCTGCTGATAGTAACACCCTCAGGTATTCCTAAATTGATCGTTGGTGTTTCTGCCGGTGAAAGGGTAAGCAGCGGCACTGCAGATGTACGTACCTTAACAGTGAATCCATAGGCATACTGACTTGTTTCCGGCAGTGAGGACATGCTTTCACTGTAATACCAGACGATTTTATCTCCGTCACGGACCATGTAGTTATTTGACATCTGACTTGTTGTCATGCCGTTTACCTGATACAACCACCCGTTCAGGTTTTCATCCTGAGAAATTCCATTGATGGAATGAACATAGATTCCGCCTGGCCATTCTTTTGTCTGGAGATTCATGCCAGATGCATGCAGTATCCCGAAAACACTCAGGTTGTTTACGATGAATGTTTTATCGTCCATTGTGGTTGTGTAGGTGAATGATCCTGGATCAACGGTGATAGTGCCGTAATATATGGTTTTATACTTGATAGTTGCGAGATTTGCCGTTGTTCCCGTTGACGACACAGGCGTTGTTCGTGAATCTGCCGGTATCTGATCGGTAACTGCTATTATAGTGGAGAATCCCGGGATATCTACGAGGAATTCCACCCATCCCGGTGCCACGTTTCCAATAGTGTAATGCAGCTGCTCATAACCGTTCGAGCCGTCAACGTACCGATAGAAACTGACATTCGATGCATTGGCATAATCAATGGCAAGACGAATGGTAAGGCGGGCGTAGTTGTTAAGCTGATGGATGTTGTCTATCCCGTTCGCATTTGAGGAATCTATCTCTAAGATGAAGAGAGGTTTTTCGTTGGAGTTTGGTATGGTGTAGTGTGTCTGAATATCCAGCCATTCATCATCGGAAATTGAACTTTGGTTCTGATATCTGGAGATGCTTATCGTAATATTTGCTGCGTCAGTAACATCTGTCCCAGTAAAGAGGATCTGGGCTATGTCTGAGATTGATTCCCCGGTGAGGTTTGCTTCGAGGTTGTTGGATTCGTCGAATGCTGAAGGCGGTGTTGTTACAATAATTTCAGCGGTGTTTGTTACTGATCTATTATTGTATTCCGCAGTTACGCTGATGATTTTAGTCCCGGCACTCGTATAGATTTTATCAACGTTAGAGGCAATTCCTGAGGATTTTGTATCAACAACGGTGGTATTGTCGCCAAAGTCCCACGAATATGTGGTATTTCCCGGATGGTTGGATAGAGCGGTAAAGATGGCAGATGATCCCGTTACCATAGTTGATGGGCTTGTGATGCTGAGGTCTGAAATGCTGTTTACCGTAACATTGACCATATATTCCGTTCCTACAATATTCCACGATGCATCGAGCTCATCATAATGGAGTGAAATGGTGGCTCCGGCGACTACCGGGTCAAGCACGCTGTAGACGGGTATTTCATTATTGTTGTAGTATGTGGTCATCCACGAATGCGACCAGTCCTCCGCATTTTCTATTCCGTTAATGTCTTTTATCGTGTCATACTCGGTGAGGTTATAGGTGAACCCTCCTTCTGATACTGCTGCATCGAGTGCATCTTTCACCGTCACTCCTGTAGAGGTGTTTGTGAGATTGACCGTGTCATCATAGAGCACTGTCCACGGAGCTGGTTCAACAATATTCCCTACGGTTACATTCACGAGATACTGTGTTCCTGCAACATTCCATGATGCATCAAACTCATCATAATGAAGTGAGATAGTCGCTCCCGCCACTACCGGATCAAGCACGCTGTAGACCGAGGTATCATTATTGTTGTAGTAAGTGGTCATCCACGAATGCGACCAGTCCTCCGCATTTTCTATTCCGTTAATGTCTTTTATCGTATCATACTCGGTAAGATTGTAGGTGAACCCTCCTTCTGAAACTGCTGCATCGAGTGCATCTTTTACGGTCACCCCATCTGAAGAATTCGTCAGATTGACCGTATCATCGTAGATGACCGTCCACGGAGCTGGTTCAACAATATTCCCTACGGTTACATTCACGAGATATTCCGTCCCTACAACATTCCATGATGCATCAAACTCATCATAATGGATTGAAATGGTGGCTCCTGCGACTACCGGATCAAGCACGCTGTAGACCGAGGTATCATTATTGTTGTAGTAAGTGGTCATCCACGAATGCGACCAGTCCTCCGCATTTTCTATTCCGTTAATGTCTTTTATCGTGTCATATTCGGTGAGGTTGTAGGTGAATCCCCCTGCCGAAACTGCTGCATCAAGTGCATCTTTCACCGTCACTCCTTCCGAGGTATTCACCAGACGTACTGTTCCCTCGTAGATCACTGTGATTGGGGAGGGGGGAACATACGGCTGATCAGCGGTATTTGTTTTATCGATTTCGATAAGATCCCCCTCTCCAATGACATAAAATCCAGCTCCTTCTGAACCGATGAACAGATTTTCCCCGCACACTACAGGAGATGATGCAAAGAATGTGTAATCCTCTCCAGGATTTCCGCTCTCCGGAAGACTGAAGCTCCACTCTTCTGCTCCTGTTGTTGCATTTATTGCAAAAACTTTTCCGCAATGTGCATTCATTGCATAATAAATTGTATTTCCCGCAAGTACTGGATTGAGATAGCTGCTGGATCCGCCGCTTACATGCGTAGTAAATCCATCAAGTGCTTCTCCAGAAGTAATATCGTATGCTGCCAGAGTCCCTCCCTGGGAAACATATACGGCTGTGTCGGTTACGACAGGTGTGGTCGAAGTGAGCGTGGAGACATTCCATGCCTCGGTCCATTCTCCGATCGTGTTTATTCGATAAAGAATACCGTTTGCATTAAGATAAACTGCGTCCCCGTGTGCCACGGCCGAACTGCCGGTTGTAATGGCTGATGGGAGTGTGTAGGAATTAACCAGATCGTTTGCCGGAGATATTTCAAGAATTCCGGTATCATCCATCACAAGCAGATTGTTTGAGGACGAAAGTGTTGGTGAGGTAAAGATAATTCCCCCGCTTGACCCAAGTCTGTGTTGAAAAACAAGATTGCCGTTTCTGGTGTCATATCCCATAAGCTGGTGCTTTGTAGGGCTCGTAACATAGACCACACCATCATTCACGAGAGGGGCCCCTGTCAGACCCCAATATCCGGCTGTAATGCCGGTCACACTCCACACAGTATTTCCGGTCTCTTCATCAAGACATAACAGTGCTCCCGATTTGGTACCAACAAAGACTTGTCCATCTGCAACCGTTATTTCGGACAATACTTCTCCGATGGATCGGAACCATATCAGGTCTCCGTTGTTTAAATCAAAACAGAAAACTCCCATCGCATTTGTGGTGGAGAAGTCCATACTTTTCCAGTTGGCTATAAACAATCTGTTGTCGTGTACAGCAGATGTACTGTCGATGCCCCCGTCAGTTGTAATATGCATTCTGACATTGTCTGATGCAGGTCCAACAGGTTCATCCGCAGTTACACTTCCAATTGAGCATATCATCAGTACGATGACGATCAATAGAAAGAAGATTTCACGTATTTTTTTCATACACATCAACTCAATGTGCTAAAGTGTACTTAATTTGTACTATATTAAAATTATTATATTATTAACAATTTAATTTTATATAAATAATAATTAAATGTTTTGAGTTATTTACAACCAATGACCTAAAAATAGTAAGTTGTTCTCGCAAGTATCAGCGTTTTCTGTAGTAAAATAATAGTCCGCAAACTGCCGTAATCGTTGTAATCATGATAAATCCAGGTGATGATGCAGATGACTGCACATCATACTGCGCGCCAAAAATCTCGGGATGCTGAATCCTTGCAAGTGTTTCAATACAGTCTGCGATCCGTGGACCTCCGCGGTCCATAATATCCGCATTAATAACATATATCTGATTATTTTTAACTGCCGAAAGACCCTGCAGCCTTGTTTCATCCTTGAAGTAGTTTTTCAGGATATCAGTGCCTCCTTCGCCCATCCCCATCCCGGAATCAACAATAATGATCTCCGGATCCGTGGTCAGCAGTTTTTCCAGTGTTACTACTCCCCATCCTTCTACATTACCAAATGCATTTTCACCACCGGCTATTTTGATCATCTCATCCTGAAACGTGTTGTTTCCCGAGACCCATAATGGATCCGTCCACATGCAGTGGATAGTCCGAGGTGCAGTTGTAACATCCTTCAGTTTTTCTTTTACCGCATCGATGCGGGACTGCATACTGTCAACGAGTTCATCGGCTTCTGTCGTTTTACCGGTTGCCTGTCCAATAAGCGCTATGTCATTCAGTGTCCCCTCGATACTGTCAGAGTTCAGTGTTATAACCGTGTATCCAAGGTATCTCAGATGATTAATGAGATCTTCCCCGTTTCCATAATAGGCAAAGATTAGATCGGGATTCTGCGTGATCACGCGTTCAACGTTCACTGTTGTGTAACCACCGATGATAGGTTTGGTTGTTGCCTCCTCTGGATAGTTACAATACTCGGTCACACCGACGATTGAGTCATTGAGACCGAGAGCAAATAATATTTCTGTGTTTGCCGGAGCAAGTGATATGATTCTGGAGGGTTCTTCTGTAATTGTAATTGTGTATCCGTAGTCATCAATAATCGTAACCGGTTCCCATTCGCGTAATGGTGTGGTGTATGTTGGCGTGGTTGTTACTTCCGGTGTTGATGTTGGGATTTGCGGATTGGATGTTATGTCTGTATACGCACTGCTTTTTATCTCGTATCCTGTCTGTAGCGGGAGAATCGGGTATGATTTCCCCGTCAAAGCAGTGACTGCACGTGCTGTCATGCTTACTGGACTGTCCACAACATACTCTGTATATTTAAATGAACCGTCAGCCTGCTGGAGGGAGAGGAGATAATCCACCGGGCTATTTCCGTTTTTCGTAACAGTTGACGGGTCAATTCCACATGCTGCAAGTGCCTGAATTACCCATGCAGTTGAAGCAAGGTTACTTTCCGAGTAATACCCGTAATTGAATCCGCCGCTAGGTTCCTGAACATCACGAAGATACTGCACTGCACTGCTGATGGTCTGGTCATTTGGGCTTACCCCTCCGGCTATGAGGGCCATTATCGATGCGGCTGTATCGTCACTATCAGAAACACCGCCTTCAGCCCAGGCAAATCCTCCGTCATCCTGCTGCTGTTGTTTTAACCACGCAACAGATTTGCTGACATCTTCACCTGCGGCAACAAGTCCGAAGATACCCCAGTAAGTTGTATAGATGAAGTCGCCGATTTCTCCGCTGGATTTTACCTTTGACTTTAGGTCGGTCACATAGTTATGGCCGTTATAATCGTGAGGGTCTACTCCGAACTGAACAAGATAGGTGATTTTTTTCGCCATCTCCCCAGTTCCATCTGCGTCGTCCTGAATTGAATTCCAGTAATCAAGAGGAGAAGTGTCATTCACCTTCCAGGTTTGCGGGTCTTCTCCCGCTGCTGATATTGCGGTGACAACAAACCATGTGGTGCCGATTGATCCTTCTATCATATTTGATTCGGCAAATCCGCCACCAGAAACCTGGGCGGCAGCAATGTAATCAAGTGCACTTTGTATAGCTTCATCAACATCGGGAGATGCAGCGGATGATGTACCAAACACCGTACAGAGACAGAATAGCAGTACAATTAATAATTCGTATATTTTAGGTTTCATAAGCATCTTTGGAAAGGGGGATTCACAATCAATTAAAATGATGTTTAATAATTATTATTTTATTTATATATAAATTATTTTTATTAACGTATTGAAACTGTTGGTGTTTGCGTTCTCTACCTTATTACCAAAAAGATATGTGGAAAAAAAGAGATTGGTGGAGATTGCAATCGGGATGGTCATGTTCTTCTGCAGACAAAGAGACCGCCGATAATTCCGGCAATTGCCAGTATCGCACCAAATCCGGGTGAAGCCGCGGTCGAGCCGGGTTCATTGTACTCGCCGAAGATCTCCGGATGAAGGATCTGGGCAAGCTGCTCTAAGGAGATAACGATCCTTGGTCCCCCCCGATCGAAGGTATCAGAATCCATCACATAGACATTCTTATTCTTTACAGCTGTGATGCCGCTGAGCTGCGGTTCGGTCAGGAATGCTTTCTGGAGCGTGTTCTCCCCGGTCGTTCCCATTTTTGAGCCGGAATCAACCAGAATGATCTCCGGATCGGTCGTGAGCAGTTTTTCCAGCGTGATCACTCCCCAGCCTTTCACATCAGCAAAGGCATTTGTTCCTCCTGCAAGCGTGATCAGTTCATTCTGAAAGGTATTCGAACCGGAAACCCAAAACGACTCGACACTCATTGCATGCATGACCGTGGGTTTTTCTGCGACCCCCTCAAGTTTATCGGTTATTGCCTGAATCCGAATCTTCATATCAGATATAATAGATTCTGCCTCTGCGGTTGTACCGGTGCAGGTCCCGATCATTCGGATCGCGTCATACGTTCCTTCCACGCTGTCTGACTGGATAACGATGACCTTGTATCCGAGCTGGCGGAGAGAATCAATATTCTCCTGCCCGTTTTTTGGGTTGGCAAAGATAATATCCGGATTTGCTGCCACGATCTTCTCTATATTTACAGTAGAATAACCGCCGATTTTTTGTATTGTCAGCGCTTCTGCAGGATAATTGCAGTACTCGGTGACACCCACGACCTTGTTGCCGAGCCCGAGAGCAAAAATAATCTCCGTGTTTGTCGGGGCGAGTGAGACTATCGTCTCAGGCTGAGTCTCTATTACTGATTCAAAGCCGGAGTCATCGGTGATGGTTATCGGAGTCCAGCCAAGGGCAGTGCCGGAAAATACGGCAAGGGCCAGCAGGAAAACTAGAAGTAATCGTACATGTTTCATAGTTGAATATAGTTTAGATTACATAAGTAAATAAATTATGAGTTGGGCTCCCGTTATGGTTTATTACCACTCAGGTGTGTGAGAAAGAAAAAAAGAAGGGTGCGTGTTCTCTGGAAGATTACTTTCCTTGGACAAACCCTCTCAGATCCATCTCGAAAGCAACTGCCTGATGTTCAAGTCCGAATCCGACGAGAACATCCGGATTGATCTCGCCAAAGACCCCTATCTTCTCTCCCGCGACATAGATGTCTCCCCGTCTTCCGGGAATGAATGCCTCATCTGCAGAATCGCGCACTTCATATTCGATCGACATCATTCTGCAGAATGCATCCATCACTGCGTAAATCTCCGAGAAGTCCGCAGCCGTGTGGATAGAAGCCGCTGCCATCTTCGGATAGGTGATCAGATTTTCCACAACATCGCCGCATGCAAAGATCCGCTGCGGTAATTCGCGCGAACGGTTGATCGAGAGCGACTCCATCAGAAGCGGCAGGATATCCGTTCTGATGATCGTCTGGTCTTCGCTGATCGGATGAAGAACATGCAGGGCCGCGGGGTTCTCCGGTCTGTGCATCATAGTATACGAGAGTTCCCCGCTCGTCAGCGTGAACGGCGTGTTCTCGATATACGAAAGCCCGACCATAATGTTTCTGACGAGGCTGTAGAGTTTCTGGACCGGGTGCGGTTTTCCGACAGTGAAACTCGGCGGCAGGCTTGTCTCGATCTTATCATACCCGTAGGCGATCGCCGCATCCTCATACACATCATGATCATGCATGATATCGGCCCGATAACAGGGGATCTCGACGGCAACTCTGTCCTCGTCGATCACCTCGGCGCCGAACCGCATCTTCATAAGAAGTTCGGTCATCTGGGATGCAGTCATCGGGATGCCGGTCAGTTTACTGCATTCTGAAACTGAAACGATCCGCTTTTCCGGACGGAGATCAGGCGAGACGACGCCGTCGATATCCACTGACTCGATAGATGCCCCCATCTCGACGAATGCCGCACAGAGGATTTTCACTGCAACGCTCACGGCACGCGGTTCGATGCCGGTAACATCCAAAAGGATGTTGTGGGTATTCTCCGTAACTCTCGTGAGTTCCCCGTTGATGATCGGCGGGAAGGAACAGACCCTGCCCTTTGCATCGGTGATCAGCGGGAACCTTTCGAACCCCTCAACGATCTTTGCATATGCCTTCCCTTTCGGATGCTCGGCAAGGATCTCTTCCATCGTCATTTCCACATCGTAATCGAGCGGCACGAATGCTGTCTTGCGTTCAGCTGCGATGTATGAGAACGGCCCCTCGATCTTATCGAGATCATGCACGCCGATCGCTACCTTTTTGCGGCCCCGGCCGACTGCCCAGTGAAGGGACTCCTGCAGACCCATCAGGGACTCGATCATCGCATTATCCATATGGACATTTCTGATGACCGCAGATCCAAGATACGGGCGGATATTTGCAAGCTTCGCATCCACGCTGAAGGATATGCCGGAAGGCTTCACTTCATACGTCGGCAGACCGGTTTCTATGCCGAGATATCCGCGGAGGGCACGCGCCGTGCCTTCAGCGCTGTACAGATCCGGACGGTTCGGGAAGAACTGGACATCCGTCTGCTCCTCCTCCTCGCGTTCCACCTCGGATCCCATCATGGGGAGGCTCGAACGGATCCTTTCGATATCGGTACCCGTCAGGCGGGTCAGATAAGCATTGTTGAGTTTTACGATCGGCATCTTAGCTCCTCCTTACCGGGCTGCTGCGTATCCAGTCGATATCGCTTTTATACAGCTGGCGCAGGTCTTTGAGACCCATTCTCAGCATGGAGACACGGGAAACACCCAATCCCCAGGCGAGGACCGGACAGTCGATCCCCCAGGGAGCGGTGACTTCCTTTCGGAAAATACCCGCCCCGCCAAGCTCGACCCAGCCCAGGCCGTCGACCCAGACCTCAGGTTCGACAGACGGCTCGGTGTACGGGAAGTAGCCGGGACGGAACCTGACCTCTTCGAATCCCATCCTGCCGAAGAACTCCTTGAAGAACCCGAGCAGATGACCGAAGTGCAGGTCCTTATCCATGACAATGCCTTCCAGCTGTTCGAACTCCGGCAGATGGGTGGGGTCGATCGTCTCCCTGCGGTAGACACGGGAGATCGAGAATGCCTTCAGCGGCGGGTTCGGATGCTCGGCAAGGTACTGGATCGAAAGCGAGGTGGAGTGTGTTCTCAGAACGCATTTCTTTCCAACGTCCGGGCTCCACTCTCCGCCCCAGCCGGTCGAACCGGTGTCTCCGCCGAATTTGTGGATATCTCTGATCTTTTCCCATCCGTCCGGGAGCGGCAGTTCTTCAGCGAGATGGAACGTGTCCTGCATCTCGCGTGCGGGATGATCCTGCGGCTGGTAAAGAGAATCGAAGTTCCAGAACGAGTTCTGGACGATCGATCCGTGGAACTCGGTGAATCCCATCTCGAAGAGGAGGTCGCGGATCTCATCTAAAATCAGCTGATTCGGGTGGATCCGCCCGCCGTAAATTTTTTTCGGGAGCTTGCCGATGCTGTATTTTCTCAGCAGCAGAGTCTTCCACTCGCCCGAGAGGATCTGTTCGCGGGTGAGCGTGGCAACCTCTTCTCGCAGATCCAGACCTTCTTTGGCGATTCTTTCGCCTTCCGGAGACAAAGCGACCATCCATTTGGTGTTTTCGATGATCTCCGTCAGCCCGCGTTTTACGAGTTCTTTGCAGGCAGGTGTGCCCGGAACCGGATTTTTCAGCGCCAGTTCATCCTCGCCGGCAGAGATGTTTTCATTGACGTAGACGATTCCGTCTTTGATCGTTACCCAGTTCTTCTTTCTCAGCCAGCCGATCGCGATCTTCGAAAGAGGGTTTTTGGTCAGTTCGGCAAGCGGAACGGAGCCGTCTATGCTTGCAATGATCTGGCGCTCGGGAAGTCCGTCTTTTGCATATCTCTCCCCTTCCGGCGTGAGTTTTGCCAGTTCTGTCACTGTTTTATCCAAGGTGACAAGCCCCTTGTCTGCGCAGAGATGGGCCCACTGGATAACCGACTCGACAGGGGCATCCATTTTTTCAGCAAGCGTTTCCGCAACCTTAGGTCCGGAACCATTGAGGGCTGCAAGAACCCTTTTTTCATTTATTGTAAGATCCATACATTACCACTCCGCCATGTGAGATACTTCATCACGCTTTTCTTTGAATTCTCTGAGGAAGGTGAGAACACGCTCCAGAGTTTCCTTCTTACAGGTCCCGCACATCAGCTCGCCTGCTTTACATGCTTCGCACATCTTTGCGAGTTCCTTGTCGTCTCCCTGCATATGGAATTTGTTGAGCTGATAGATCGAGCACTTCTCCGGTTCGCCGCCGAGTTTTTTCTGCTCCTCAAGGGTCTGTCTGCCGCCGGTAAGGGCGCCCATGATCTTTTTCTTTGCATCCTTTTCCGTGTCGTCGAACCAGACAAGACTCTCCGGGACCGAGGATGACATCTTTCCGCCCTGCAGGCCCTGCAGGAAACTGTGATACGTCGAAGACGGCAGCATGAACCCAAATCCGCCGTGCTCCTGCTCGATGGATCTGACGATCTCATCGACTTCGGGCGCTGTGTATCCTGCCGGAAGATCGATGTGTCCTTCATACTTTTTCGCACCTTTGAAGCGTTTTGCGACCGCGTCGATCGCTTCGGGCGAAGCTTTTTTCGCCCGGATGCTGATATGCGACCCCCTGTCCTCAACAAGGAACATACGCAGGGCTTTGGTGACATCGCGGGTCAGTCGAATGTGAGGATCCTGATCGATCCCGACCGGAACGATCGTGGGGGCAGCTCCGCCCACAAGCTGCGGGTAGAGGATATCTCCCACCTGCATGGCAACACTCATCGCATGCGCTAACTCCGTCTCCGGACCAAATCCGTATATTGCCGAAAGTTCAGAGAAGTTTATCTTCGTCGCAGCTTCGAATGCAAGATCTTTAAGGAGATTATTTTTCCGCTGTGAGTAGATCTCTCCTTTGAATCCGAGCGCATAAAGGCATTCCATATATTCGCGGGCGTATTTGTCACAGACATCCCATGAGAGTCCGCGGACCGCATGGGCTTCCCGATCCGCCATCGAAATGAACCCGCGTCCGCCCTGATCGATGTGCCAGACGACCTCTTTCATCACCATAAGATGCCCAAAATGGGGATGGCCCGAGGGCATGAATCCGGTGAGGACATGGAACGGTTTTTTCATTCGTATTGCATTGGATATCGCCTCGTATCCGCGGTGTCCCGCAACGATATCCCTTCTGATAAAGACCGGCTGGTCTTCCAGGAGTTGTTTCTGGGCAGCAAACGATTCGATCCCGAACTCTTCAAAGAGCCGGTTTATATCGACCTTCGGCGTGCTTGACCAGGGGTTTATTTGTTCTGCCATATTTTTCACATCACATTTTCATTCTGGCGAATTCGACTTCGGTGATCTCTGTTCCGGAGATGGAGGCAAACAGCATTTTTTTCCTTACGCTGTGAGCGAGTCGGACCGACCGGGAGATCGTGCTCATGGACATGAGAGTTCCAAAAGGTACCGCGTGGGCCAGCATCTCGGAGTGTTTGCCGCTTTGGGTGTACACGCGGAAGTGGTGACCGTATTTGTATCCGGACCGGGGAAAAAATCCCAGATCCTTCAGATAACGGTACAGGGTGAGTTTGTCCATGAACTCACCATCGGCTGATGCCGCGAGACTGATGTATTCTTCAGCCGTCATGAAAGGTATTGTTTCGAGACACCCGGTTTCCAGGAGCCAGGCGGTTTCCAGAGGAGATAAAAACAGCCTCGTTCCGTCCAGCATGGTTCCAAGCCAGAGATTTTTTAATACCTCGGCGCTGCTGTCCCCCTCTTCGATCACATATGACGGGATGCCGGCGATATTTGCACGGATCCCTGAAGGGAGGGGAGAGCGTTCTGCAGCTTTTGGCTTTCCGATTCTGATCTCATAATACGTGAGTTCGTGCTCATCATCCAGTACTGCCAGGACAAACTGTTTGCGCATGTTTGCCGAGGTGACCGCATCGCTGATGATTGCGGCGAGATCGACCATATCTCTTTCCGAGAGCACGCGCATAAGGTATCTGGACTGACCTTTTCCGGGTCGAAGGCCGCGGGGAAAAACGCGGAAGTCCTGGGGGCCGGTGGTCACCACATAACCGCGTTCCCTGATGTCCCGGTAGACGACAAAGTTTCGTAAAAATCCCGGTGTTTTTGCGCATTCCGCAAGGAGTTGATCAAATGAGAGTCCGGGGATCTCGATTTTTCCCCTTGCCATCAGATAGAGGGCCTCTTTGGGGTCGAGACGGAGGGTTCCTGATTTGTCCGGCCGTCCATAGCCGCTCTGCTCGTAGAGAGAGATAGCTTCGGATGGGGCGATTACCTGGGTTCCGTCGAATTCTGCTTTCACGCGAGGATAAGGTTTGTTCTCTATTATCATTAATGAGGGGGGTGTGTATCAGGGACAACGACAAAAGATACTAACAAGGAATGTGAAATATACTCATATGTCCCGACAAATACATGCGGTGTTCATTCTTCTTCTTGCGGCCGTGCTTTTCTGCGGCGCAGGTCAGGCGGCTGTCACTGAAAATCTGAATCAGACGTATCAGATAGGTGATATGTACACTGACATCCTGTCCGTGTCCGTTAGCGGCGAAGGAGGCTATTATCTTGGCGTCCTCCATGATGGAAATCTCTCTCTGATGAAAACCGATGCGAAAGGAAAAGAGATCTGGTCGACTGATGTCACCGGCTCTGAGTTCCGTTCGATCAACTCAGTATCCGGCGGCGGCTGTGTCTATGTGACCACTCTTGGTACCGATACCTATCTCTGCCGTGCGGATCAGGCCGGAAAGATCGTGTATGAACTTCCTCTGCCCGGAATCGGCGCAGGAATTCAGCCCGTTGTGGTGTCCGGCACCACGATCAAATTTGCCGGATGGTTCTGGGAAACCGACACCGGATTTACCCAGAGCTTCCTCTTAAGCGACGGCACACCCGCAAATGATCAGCTCTCTCTTCCGGAAGGCAGGATCCCGGTTTCAATGATTAAGAATAATGAAGGAGCATATGTTCTGGTCGGCGGAGCAACTTCCAATACATCATCCACCAGCAGTGAGGCGTGGATCATGCAGATAAAAGACGGCGGAACGGTCGCCTGGAACACGGTCATCAAAACCGACAGCCTGCAGACTGAATACTACGGTCCCGGCAGCACTGCGTATGCCCTCTGCGAAGGAGAAAATGGCGGATACTTCGTTGCCGGCACTGCTGCTCCGTATAATCTCTCAACGGCTTTTGGTATCATCTGGGGATCGATGATCGCTTCCGATGGTAAGGTCGTCTGGGAAAAAGAGCTTCGAGGGGCGGTCCCTTATGGTGTTGCCAAACTCGGTGATGAATATCTGATCGCCGGTACCGGGTGGAATTCTCCGTTGTGGATGACCCTTACCTCTGCCGGGGCATTACTGGATGTCGTTTACCTTGAGGAAGTCCCCGGCCAGTTCAACTCGGTTGCCCAGACCTCATCGGGCAGCGCGGTCCTGGCCGGTTGGAGTTTCCTTACCGGCTCTCCTGAGGGGTATCTGATCGGCCTCACGGACGGATCGGTCCCGGCAAGTCCGTTCCCGGCTGCCGGGGTCATCATCGGCCTTCTCGGAGCCGCTGCCTGTCTTGGCATACGGCGAAAGGCAAAACGCTGACGAATCAGACGGGATCTTTGGATCCTCTTTTTTTATTAGGAGTTACGCGGTGTTGGCGTGGCTCCAATTCGGGAAGGAGTTTGTTGGGTGTGGATAGATGAGATAAAACAACCGCGAATCGGCGCGAATCCGCCCTCCGGGCGAGGCGAATCGGATTTGCTATTCCTCACTCTCGCAAGTCTCGTCCCTCAACTTGCTCGTCCCTTCATCGGGATCGTTCGGGCAAATCCTGTCGGCGCCCCAGCGCCTCCAGTGAGAGAGATGTTCATTGATCATTACATATGAGATAATTGTTCTTTTCTGGCAATCGCAAAATGAGACGGAGAGAGGAATTGCAGTTGGGAGCCGCTGGGGCGGCGACAGGATTTGCCCGAACGATCCCGATGAAGGGACGAGCAAGACAGCGAAGCTGGATTGCGAGAGTGAGGATAAGCAAATCCGATTCTGGGAGCAAGCCAAAGGCTTGCGGGATTCGCGCCGATTCGCGGTTGGTTTTTTCTCTTGTGTCCACATAAATACCATACACGAAATCGAAGTACATCATATAAGGATATCAGTTTTGCTCGATCGAGATCACAACACCGCGTAACTCCCCTTTCTAAAAAAATTATCATAACACAATGGCCGATTATCTTTCCGGCCGGATTATCTCAATACAGCAGCAGTCGTATCCTTCTGTCATACACTGTATCTCGGTCACACTGACCTTTTCATTGTAAAACGCGGAAAAAATCGCTTTGAGCATGCCGCATGAGATCGCACAGTTTTTACCAGAATCCTTCGGCATGATCATGCATTCATAACAGTGATAGACTTCGATCTGCAGAGGGTCTGTGGATCGGATCTTCACCTCCCCAAATCCGTAATGATTCCAAAACTCAGTGATGTTTGCCAGTGTTTTTTCCAATGTGTCGGCGACTAGATAAACGGCGACCGCCTGACCCAGGATCTCCCCGCCGCGCATGATCACCGGATCGATGTTGATACCTGCTTCGCCGAGAGCCACCTTAATTATGTGGGGGAGGATCTCTTTGTAATCGATCTTATCGTATTTTGCATATGCCTGTCTGATGAGTTCGCGAAAGTCAGAAGTCCCGTTCTGGGTGCTTGGTGTGATATCCCCGATAAGCGATGCCGTGATCACATACGTTTTCTTTCTGGCATCCCGCGGATCGGACATGACGGTGATCAGCTCCCTCATCTCCAAATAACTCACATAACCGGATACTGTGGATTTTGACAGCCCGGTGTACTCCATGATCCGGGAAAAAGAGGAAGGCCCTTCATCTGCCAGCAGGGTTAGGATCTTGTTTCTGATCGGACTGCGTACGGTGATCACCGTACCATTTTTCGAGTAAATATTGAGGGGTTCTTTGCTGTCCGGTTCTGGCATGGGCTGTCGCTTACTGTATTGTTTTATCCCGCCGTCTTAAGTAGATTGGGAAACCGGCATCTTTTTTTCTCAGGCCCGATGCCCGGATCCCTGTCATTCGTCGCTGTATGGGATTTCTACAGTGGTCAGATCGTTTGGCGCGATGATTTCGCCGCTGAAGAACTCTTTTGCATCTTTGATATGACTGGCAGCGGTGATGTACCGCGAACTGAAATGTACGAGTGCCAGGATCTTCGGCTTCACAAGAGCTGCCACCTGTCCCGCCTCGCCCGCTGTTGAATGCCACGCCTCCTTTGCCCGTTCTCTTCCCTCTTCCTCATCGAAGGTCGCTTCATGGATCAGCAGATCCGCATCGGCTAAAAGGTCAGGCTGATTTTTTACCGGCCGCGTATCTCCTGTGTATACGACTTTTCGGCCGCGTCTGCGCTCTCCCATGACCATCTCAGGAGTGATCACCACTTCCTCGCCATCCCTTAGAATGGTGACCGGCGAACCTCTCTGGAGTTTTCCGAAAAGCGGTCCGGGTTTTACACCTAAGGCGATAGCTCCTTCCCGATCAAATCTGCCGGGACGCATATCCTCTTCCAGAACATATCCGACACTTTCCATTCCATGAAACGTTCGGAATGCAACTATCGAGTAGCCGTCAAAGATCATCACATCTCCATCTGAAACCTCAACGGCAGTGAGAGGGAACGGGATCTTCGGCGTCAGCTGATGGATGATGTTTACGAACCAGTCGATCCCCCGCGGTCCGTAGAGGGTCAGCGGTTCGGTCCTTCCGTTGAAGGCCATCGTCTCGATGAGCCCGAATATGCCAAGATAGTGGTCGGCGTGCCAATGTGTTATGAAGACGGCATTCACTGTGAATCCTGTCTTCAGCCGCATCATCTGCTGCTGGGCTCCTTCCCCGCAGTCAAAAAGCAGAGTGTCGGATCCGCGCCGGATCATGATACAGGAGGGATTTCGAAGCGGCGTTGGAAGAGCTCCGGCAGTTCCGAGAAAATGCACGAACAGTGTTTCACCAGCCAATTAGATCCACCTCCGCAAAAACTCGAGGCTTCTCTTTCCTTCTTTCGGATTTCGTCCTTCGACTACGATAATCGCTCCTTTATACTCCTTGACGATCCGCGGCATAATGTTATTCCAGTTGATGGTTCCGCCTCCAAGGGGGAGATGTTCATCGTATTTCCCGTGATTGTCATGGATGTGGAGATGGTGTGCCTTGGGCAGAATGATCTTACAGAACTCATCCAGATTTCCGGTCGTGTTGGCATGTCCTATGTCCAGGACAAGCCCCATCCCTGGAACTCCATCCACAAATCCGTCCTGCTCATAGGGATCCCGGCAGAAAAAGTCATCAAGGTTCGGCATATTTTCAAGACATGCGGTAACGCCGACACGCTGTGCGGTTTCTCCGAGACGGATGCATGCCTTTTTGTGATTGTTCCACGCGGACGCTCCATCGAATCTGCTTACCGGAGAAAGATATCCGGGGTGCAGGACGACAGTGTCGGTGAGTTGTGCCGCCTGTTCGATGCAGACGGTGAATTGTCGGACGGTCTCCTCCCAAATCGGTGTATTGATGGATGCCGGGTTCAGATCACTGAATGGGGCGTGGACCGAGACGTCCAGTCCGGTTTCTTCGATTACTTTTCTGACTGCGGAGAACGTCTCCGGTTTGTCCAGCCGGTAGTTTCCGTCTGCTGAGATCTCCCAGCCGTCGAATCCCACCTCTGCGATCTCCGAGACCCAGGTCGGATCTTCCCATACCTTCGATGACGATGCAAAGAAGATCTTCATGCAAGACTCTCCAGGTAGTTTCTGATCCGGGAAATGAACTCCTCGCGGCTCGACTCGTTCTCGATTTGCGTGTTTGCAAGAGAGACTGCCCGACCCAGGCCGAATGATTCTTCGCGCTCGTCGCGGGAACGAAGTGTCTCTGGGGTTGTCGTATCATCGCTTCTTCCCCGGTTTTTCATTCTCTGCAGGCGTGTTTCGAAACATGCCGTGATCGCCAGAAGTGAAAAGTCTTGGAATACAGTTCTGAAGTAGGTCACTTCAGCGTCCCCCCTGATCCCGTCAATGATGACGATCTTCGGGTTGAGTTTTCCGATCTCCTCTGCAGTTAAAATTGCCACCGCGTCCATGCCAAGTTCAGCGCGGAGTTTTCGTGCGGCTGCTCCGATGTTAGCATCAGTCAGTGCCAGCCCGTCTTCTATGACCTTTCTGCGGATCATATCGCCCATAACTACAACCGGTATCCCCAGTTCAGCGGCGATCTGCGAAAATTCGCCTTTCCCGCTTGCGGGATATCCGACAACACCGACGACTTTCATTATCTCGAGAGTATGGTTTTTGCTTCTGCGGCAGTCCGGATGCACTCAATGAGAATACGGCAGCGTTCCGGTTCAGTTTCGGCGGCCGCACGGGTGCAGAGGGTAAGGATCAGTTCGTCAAGGCTTTTAAGGATATTTGCCGGTGCAGGCGACGGCGTCTGGTCAGCGGCGGCATACTTTGGGATGATCATCTGGACCTTTTCTTCAGAGGCATTTTGCGCCGATGCTTCCTTTGGTGTATTCGCACAAACCACGCACATCTTCTTTCCCTTCACATCAAATAGCGGAGCTTCGCATACTGGGCAGAGTTCCGAGAGCATTTTAGCGCCGTTTAGGAGATACTCCGTCATAATATCCTCAGGTTTTTTTGTCATGGCTGTTTTTCTCTTACTTACAGATTAGTTTTCAGAGTATATAATGTCTCAAGAATAAAGGGAGTCTTTATTTTTGCGGAGGTATAACATGAGTTACAGATTTTGGGGATGGGAGCTAAATATGGCAAATCCGGAAGATATGATCAGGCAGTGCATCATGATGCTGCATGCAATGAGTGAAGATTCGACGATACCACGGAATATCCGCCGCGTGGCTGATGAGACGATGAAGGTTCTTCAGGATGAGAAGAAGACGATCGGTCTGAGGGCCGCAAGTGCCCTTTCGATGATCGATGAGGTCAGCAATGACTCAAACATGCCGATCCACGCCCGGACGCGGATATGGGAGCTTGCGTCAACTCTTGAAGCAGTACCATTTGACTAATCCATTTTTTTGAATGTTTGGGCGATCCGGACCGCGGGGGTGAACCCGGAGTTTTTTGCGGTCTGCATCTGCCTGAGGAGTTCGCCGGCTGCATCTGCCGACTCAACTACGGCAAGCAGCTTTGTTTTTGCAAGATCGATTTTGTTCCCGCAAACACAGGTCTTTGTGGTATAGGAAAGATCGGCAACCTGCATCCTTCTGCATTTTGTACAGCCCACTATGGCAAATCCGTCTTTGTTTATCATGGTATCCACATTATCCGTAATTATGTATTTTCTTGATTTTTAGGATATTAAAAGGGAATGCTCTGCGGACAGAGGTTTATCAAACCGGTATGTTTATATTTTTATAAATCCTTCTAGTTAAAGCAGTCAATCCCGACTTAACTCAGATGGTAGAGTGCGCGGCTGTAGAAAGAAATTAACGCCTGCGGGCGTACTGCGCGGCTACCGCGATGTCCCCGGTTCGAATCCGGGAGTCGGGACCATTTTCAAGACGCAATCAATGCCCAAGTAGTGTAGTGGCCTATCATGCAGCCCTGTCACGGCTGCGACTCGGATTCGAATTCCGACTTGGGCGCTTCTTCTTTCGTTTTGATTGTGCGGGATTGACGTGCGGCTTGTTGCCCAAGTAGTGTAGTGGCCTATCATGCAGCCCTGTCACGGCTGCGACTCGGATTCGAATTCCGACTTGGGCGTTTTGTTTTTTTTATTTTCTGTTAGGAGTTACGCGGTGTGCTCTCAATGAAAATGCTGACGCACGTATGGGATCTACTTCGATTTCGTGTAAGGTATTTATGCAGACACAAGAGAAAAACCAACCGCGAATCTCCGCGAATCCTCGCGAATCGCATTTTCCTTACGTTCGGGTGCTCTGCTTCGGCTGATCGCCTACGCAGAATCGCACCCTCCCTTGAAAAATGCTATAAGAAAAACCCGCGTGCGGGTTTTTCTGTTGTTTCATAATATATTGGTTTCACAAAAAGAGAAGTTAACGGAGAGAAAAACCGGCACGCCGGTTTTTCCCCAGCATTTTTCCAGACGGCGTGCGATTCTGCGTAGGCGATCAGCCGAAGCAGAGCACGGCGGCGCAAGAAAAATGCGATTCGCGAGGATTCGCGGTTAAATAATCTCATGTGTCCGCATCCAACCATCCCCTTTCCAAATTGAATCCACACAAACACCGCGTAAGTCCTATTCTGTTTTAATCTGAGTTATTCTGTTTGAAAAAAAAGAGGAGGTCAGGTCCGCATGCTTTTTGCGTTCATCCATCTGACCCGGATCTTAAACTCATCTTCAGGCGCCGGTCCGGCTGCCAAAGCATCCGAGTACATGGAATATGCCTCGGTAAAATTTTTGAGCTGTTCAAAGATGATCCCTTTAAAAAACAGAACGAGCGGCCTGTTTTCCGGCCCGGCCGAAAGGCAGGCGTCATAATATCTGAGTGCATCGTACAGCAGACCTTCGCTGCGGAGGTTGTTTCCCCGTTCGAACAGCTCCTCTGCGGTTCCCGAGGGTTTTCGCCAGTTTCCGGATCTGTACACCTCGGCAGCATACGGCGGAGCAAAGGCTTTGCCGGACTCTTTTGCCATATGGACTTTTGAAAGCCATATCTGGGTCAGCATTGCGTCGTCATGCAGAAAACACCACTCCTCAGCACGGTACAGGCAGTTGCCTGCCTCCTCATATTTTTTCTGCAGGGAATATGCCTGGGCACGTACAACCAAAGATGCCGCATCCGCGTCACGGATCTTGTCTGCTTCATCCACAGTGAGAAGGGCATCTTCCGGTTTTTCCGCATACAGCTGAGCCTCGGCCTTGAGGACGAGGAGCATCGAGGTAAGGTCTGAGGCCTTGTCTACATCCGCACACTTCCATTCTGGAAGGGTCCTGATGGCCGTTTCCATACACGCGGTACATTCATCATATCGGCCAAGTGCTTTCAGTATTGAGGCTTTTCCAACATACGTGAGCGGATCCGCGGGGTCTTCTTTGATCGCCTCGTCGTATTTTCCGAGTGCTTCCTCAAACTTTCCGGAGAGTGCCAGCTCCTCGGCTTTTTCTATAAGATCAGACAATTTCTTTACCGTCCCGGTGAACTTTTACCCGCCCGCTCTCTACCGAGAGGGTGAAACCGTGTTCATACAGCCATTCACGGGCATTTCCGTGTCCGTGGATCATCAGTTCGACCAGATCCGCAGGCTCGTCGACGTCTGTCGACATCCGCATCGAGTCGATGATCTCGACGGTGAGTTCGAGTTCCTCGGCGATCTGAAGATGCCGTCTGAACGAGAAACCATAGTATTCCACATGGAAATTCTCAGGCTTTTTGACAAAAATCACATTCGTTCCGCCGCCGAGCCCGGGCACGATCGCCATGTCAGCTTTGGTGGAGATCACCCGCTGAAGGCTGCCCGGCGTCACCATAGGAAGATCCGACATGATGATCAGGGCCGGGCAGTGGAACTGAGGGAGGGCCCAGTTGACCGCCTCATTGAGTCCCTCTTTTCGGATCGCTACCAGCGCGTCACGGCACTCATACTTCGAAGTGCAGAGAAGCGTTGCACTGCATCCCGTCCTTCTGACTGCGAGAATCACGTCTTCCAGCATTATCCTCGCAAACTCCTCACGTTCCTCCTGGGACAGAATGGATGAGAGCCGGGTCTTCGGGTTGACCGGTTTGAACGGAATCAGGGCGTGGAAGTACATTGTTACTACTAATTGGGGTCTTTTAATGATAGATACTTTTCTCCTCAGGGATGCAGCATCTGAAATATTTTTACGATATCGCGTGATGGTCCAACATCATGGACACGGCAGATATCTGCCCCTCCTGCAAGCAGATCATATAAGACAGCAAGAGAGCCGTAAAGCCGCTCATGCGGCGGTTTATTCAAACAATCCCCGATGAAGGTTTTTCTGGACACTGCGGCAAGCAGAGGAAAACCGTAGGTTTTGAGTTCTGAAAATCTCCGGCAAAGTTCCCAGTCCGCCTCGCTCGATCGTTCCATCACCCACTTGCCGACACCGGGATCCAGAATCAGCTGATCGATCCCATAACTTTCCGCCCGCCAGATGATCTTTTTCAGGGCTTCGTGCGTGGAGATAATGTCGGTCGGATCCCCGGGCTGTTTGTGTGCAGCCATGGCAATCACAGGGAGACCGCTGTCCGCCGCGATTTTTGCGTAACGTTCGTTTGAAAGTCCGCCGATATCGTTCACAGCGGCTATATCATATCTGAGTGCTGCTTCAAGGACCTCAGGATACATCGTATCGAGAGAGAAGACAGCTCCCGCATGATCCAGATTTCGTAACGTGCGGATGACCCTTTCCTTTTCCTCAGCAACAGAAATGGGGGGTGCGGCAAGAGCCGTACTTCGTGCCCCTATATCGATGATATCGGCACCTGCCCTGATCATCTCTTCGACACGGGTCGTTACCTGTTCGAGAGGGGTGAATGAGTCTGAGAAAAAGGATTCCGGGCTGATGTTGAGTACACCCATAAGCCGCGGCGGATTGGCACCCCCGATACCAATCCCTCTTATGCTGACGTCCATTATAAGGTCCGGATCTCAGGATACAGCGGATATCTCAGGCAGAGTGCTGTAACTTCTGCTTTGACCGATGCAATGACCTTTTCATCCCCGATGTGGTTAAGGACTTTGGCGATCCAGTCTCCTATCTGTTTACACTGATCCTCCTTCATTCCGCGGGTGGTGATGGTCGGTGTTCCGATTCTGATACCCGAAGTCTCGAAGGGCGAAAGTGCCTGCCGCGGGATCGTGTTCTTATTGACGGTGATCCCGGCTTTCCCTAATGCGATCTCGGCCTGCTGACCAGATATATTGTGATCAGAGAGGTCAAGCAGACAGAGGTGGTTGTCGGTTCCTCCGGAGACAAGACGGAAGTTGTTGTCTTCAAGAGTCGATGCAAGAACTTTGCAGTTTTTAACGACCTGTTTTGCATACTCTTTGTAGTCTTCGGTGAGTGCTTCGCGGAAACAGACTGCTTTTGCGGCGATTACGTGCATAAGGGGTCCGCCCTGCATTCCTGGGAAGACTGCTTTGTCGATAGAGTTTGCATACTCTTTATTGCACATGATCACGCCGCCGCGTGGTCCCCTCAGGGTTTTATGGGTCGTTGAGGTGGTGTAGGTGGTGACCCCGACCGGAGAGTTGTGCAGGCCTGTGCAGCAGAGTCCGGAGATGTGGGCAATGTCTGCCATAGAACGCGCCCCTACATCCTCTGCGATCTCAGCGAATGCCTTGAAGTCGATCTCACGCGGGTATGCTGATGCGCCGCAGACGATAAGGTCCGGACGTGTTTTTCGTGCGAGCTCCGCAATCACGCCGTAATCAAGAGTCTCGGTATCAAAATCAACGCCGTAAAACGAGATGTCGAAAAATTTACCGGACATGTTTGCCGGATCGCCGTGGGAAAGGTGACCGCCGTTGTTCAGACTCTGACTCAGGATCTTGTCTCCCGGCTTCAGACATGAGAGATAGACTGCTTCATTTGCCTGACTGCCGGAGTGCGGCTGAACATTTGCGTGTTGTGCGCCGAAAAGTTTACAGAGCCTGTCGCGTGCCAGGTTTTCGATCTGATCATGAAATTCACAGCCGCCGTAGTAACGTTTTCCGGGGTAGCCTTCTGCATATTTATTAGTCAGAATGGTACCCATTGCTTCCATTACTTCACGTGCGACGACATTTTCCGATGCGATAAGTTCAAGCCCCTCAACCTGGCGCTTGTGTTCTTTGTTTATCAGCTGGAAAATTTCCGGGTCAAATAGTGCCAGGGACGACATATTATCTAAATATAGTTAATAGGAAGTGATAAAGGCGTCTACTCTTTGTCCAATGCATCTGCCGCGAGACGAATCATTGAGTACATTCCGTCCGGGGTCGGGTGGACTTCCAGCATCGGAGAGAATTCATGAACTTTTACGCCTTTGCGTACCAGATATCCAAGATAGGTCCCGACAATGCTTGTGTCTGGCGCGGAAGTGGCAAATCCCAATATTTTCCCGTCATTCTTTGATACGGTGAGATGCATCGAGCCGACCGATCCGTCCGCCACATGCCAGAATGATCCGGGTCCGGCAATGTTGGGGGAGGAGAAGGTCATTCCCTCTTCTCCTTTTTTCGATGGGCATACCGTGTAGTCTAGCCCAAGCACGATCGTATAAGGGAACTGCTCAAGATCAACCTTCCGCGGGTGCCCGAGTATTGCGTCGGCCGCTGCAAATCCCTGAAGACGGGCGACCGGGGTAAAGTACGGTGCGCCGGTCACATCGCCTGCTGCATAGATCCCCGGAATGGAGGTCTCCATTTTTTCGTTTACTTTGATCGAGCCGTCCGGATTTTTGGCCATGCCGGTGAAAAGCGAGGTCTCCGGTCTCATTCCGGTCGCGAAAAGAACGGCATCGAAGGGGATCTTCTCACCGTCCATGATGATACCTTCAACATGGTCTTTGCCGATTATCTGCTCGATCGTCCCGTATTTGATAGTGACATTGGCAAGATCGCGGCGGACCGCCTTCATCATCGCTTCAGGGAGTGCCGGCAGGAACACACTCCTGCAAAAGAGGGTAACTTCACAACCGAAGGCTGCGTAGATGTAGGCGAACTCAGCTGCGGAGATCCCGCCTCCGATAATGGCGAGCCTTTTTGGAAGCACAGGCATTGTCCGGATCGTTTTTGCCGTATAGGTTCCGGGAAGGTCGTTTCCAGGGATATTGGGAACATAGATTCCGGCTCCGGTGGCGATGATGATTTTGTCGGCTTCACGCGGCTGACCATTCACGAACAGTTTTCCGTCCCTGATCTCGGCCTCTGCTTTATATTCGATCACGACCCCTGCCGCTTTTGTCTCCCGTTCAAGGATGAACTCCAGTTTTTTCTGGACTGCTTCAAGTTTCAGGATCACATCCGGAAACCGGACGGCAGCACTGCCCTCGATGACTCCTGATTTTTGTAAAAAAGATAGAGTATTGATACTGCGGGCAACATCGTTCAGTCCGCAGACGAGCATGCACCCGTCATGGATGCATGTTCCGCCGATCGCCTTTCTCTCAAGAAGGGTGACATCTTTTCCTCCTTCGGCGAGGCGCAGAGCTGCCATCCTCCCGGCAGGTCCTGCGCCGATAATGTAGATCATTTCAGAACACTTCACAGCCTTCATCGGAAGGAAGGGTGAGTTCCTCGCCAGAATATGCATTCACTTCCACGATGTCCTTCTTTCCTCTGACCTGCCAGACAGGCACATACACTTTTTTGAAGACAAGCTCGATGTTTTCATCGCTTGGCCGGAAGTCCTTCTCTTCGGCAAATATCGCATCGCCTGCTGTTGTTTTTATTCTGACCCTGCGGGTGAGTTTTTTGATCAGCTCAGCTTTGACCCGTTCTTTTGCATCATCCAGACAGGTGATAGGGGCCATGACCTCGGCATCCTGAGGGAGCTCTGCCTCCTGCGGAACGACATCGCCGAACTGTCCGGGCAAATCGTTGATTGCATTGATCCAGCCCGATCCCTCTTCATCAAAAGAAACGCTCTTTCCTTTATAGGTCGCCTCTCCGCCGCTTTTATACTGGTAATACCAGTACGGGATCATCCGCAGCACCGTAGTTCCCTGCTGGCGTGCAACGCGGATCGCTTCCTGGCCGGAGATTCGTAACGGGAGCACAAGATCATACCCTATCGGCGGTTGCCTGATCCCGACATTCGTGTATGCATAACTCGGTCCGCCGACGATGTCAAACGGCATGCTCCAGATGCGTGCAGATGCCGCATCACCAATGTATTTGAGCAGTTTCTCCCTCGTCCAGAGGTCCGACTCCTTTGGCTGGAAGTATGAACTCCCGGTAAAAATGATTTTGTCACAGCGGACCTTGGTTCCGTTGAGGGTTATCGTGTAGGGAGTCATATCGAAACGCTGAAGAAGACTAGTGTCATCGGACGACATGACAAGAATACATTTTGCACCCCGTACTGCCGAGAGATTGAACGGACCCTCTTCAATCTCACAGTCATATCCGGCGGTCTCGAGAACACGCCGTATCTCGGTCACCGCATGTGTGTGAATCAGTTCACCCATAATTAGTTACTATTGGTTCTCCATTCTCATAAAATCCAATGTCTCGGCTCCCTCTCCGCCGTATCATTTCAGGTGAAGAGCAGGTTTGCCGCCGGGGCACGTTTGTGCATGGAATATTTCACAAATCCAAGCGCCTTCTCCTCATTAGGGGTAGTAGTGACACCGCCGCGCCTTTCCAAAGCAATCAGCGCTGCATCCAGGTCAGCATAGGTCATGCCAAGTTCCCCTTCGTCACTCTGCCCTTCCCAGAATCCGGCGCTGGGAGTCTTGCTGACGATCGAATCAGGCACCCCAAGCTCCTTTGCGAGAAGAAACACATCTTTTTTCCAGAGATGAAGAAGGGGCTGGATGTCTGCCGCGGAATCCCCCCACTTCGTAGAGTAGCCGATCATATACTCGGTTTTGTTAGATGTCCCGCAGACCAGATATCCGCGGGCTGCGGCGATATTGTATAATGCGGTCATTCTGAGACGGGCCGCGATGTTGCCTCTCAGGACCGGCGTGTCAGTGATGTGCGGAGCGGCAAGGAATGCCGATCTGACATCTTCCAAAGGAACGGTGATCAGTTCGACACCCAGGTTCCGGCAGAGTTCCTCCGCATCTTCATGATCCCGGGGATCATTGGAAGAAACCGGCATATTCACGCCTAAGATCCGTTCAGGTCCGAGCGCTTTGCAGCAAAGGGAGCAGGCTACCGCCGAATCGATACCTCCTGAGATGCCGAGGACTATCCCGCGGGCATTTGCCCCCCATATGGTCTGTCTGATGAGATCTTTGATTTTCACGATCTCGCATCCGATACAATCACAGGTTACTTCGGTCATTTATCCTCCTTTTTTAACGCGTCATGAAGATTTTTCAGTGCATAGCGTGTTCCCGGATGATCTGCGGCGAACCAATCCAGGAATTCAGCCGCATCTCCGCTGATCTCCGGCGCGGGTCCCGGAAATCCATGCTGCTGTGCATACCAGAACACCTCTCCGGCCGGTATCACCGAAAATGGGGAGATATGCCCCTTATCGGCCCCGATCAGGCAGTCCTGGGTCCCGGCGCAGACCGACTCAAGCACTTTGAGTGCGGCATCATCCAGCGTTGCCGGCTCGAGGATCACATCGGCATCCTTTGGTTCTTTCACAAAGAGCAGATCGGTCCGGGACGCGAGCATTTCCGCCAGAAAGATCCGCAGAGCAAAACTGCGGAACGTTTTGTCTTCTTCGACAAAGAGTCGTGATCCTGAGGAAAAACCTCCCTGATGCCTGATCTCTTTTTTGGCTTTTGCCGCTATGTCGGCAGCAGCGTGATATTCGCAAAGGGAGAGACCTGAATACGGCTGGATCACGACCGCCTCTTTACTGCACCTGCTGCATTTCATATAAGAAATATGGGCTCTTCAAAGATATGGATATTCCCAACAAAGAAGGGAAAAAATATAACATAACGAATGGCCAAAGAGCATAGAATGAAACTGCGCCTCATTTTTCTCCTCGCTCTTTCTGTATTTGCGGTGATTATCGCCGCAGGATGTGTTGATCCGGCGACAACATCCGGGACTCCGATTCCGACATCGACGATGCCGCTTCCCCCATCTGATTCTGCGGCCGGTAACTGGACTGGTGTATGGAATGATCAGAACGGAACCGAACAGACGACGATCACCTACACGATCACTGTGGAAAATGCGGCCTCGGGAAACGTTGCCTATGTGAAAAAGATAAAGGACGGATTTTCGAGCAGTACATTTGAATACTCGATTTCTGCTGAAATCGTCAGGTCAGGAAACGAATATTCCCTGGATGCCCAACTTCTTGGCATCTATGTTTTCTCGCTTACGGGAGATAACTCGGCAACGCTGCTGACTCCGGAAGGAGCGACCGTTTCGATGACGAAGGTCTGAGAGTTTGGTGGTTCTTCCCACCTTTTTTTTGAAAAAAAAGTATGTTCAGAGTTTGCGGCAGACCGTCAGATATCCCGTGTGTGAGACACGAGTCGACGGTCTCGTTCCCCGATTGCTCCGGGTAAGTTCGCGCTCCATGCACTCAAATGTCAGGACTGACCCCTCGCCGAAGAGTTCCCGGGCTGTGTCCATGACGCAGAAGGTCTGTTCCAGAAACGGCGTGTAGGTCGCGAAGTATCCGCCGATCTTCAGAAGCGGGTATACGTGCCGGACGTGTTCGGGCTGGATCTGCATGTCCAGATGGATGATATCATAGGGGCCGTCTGTAACATCCAGAACATCGCAGGCCCGGCACTCGACGTTGTCGAGTCCGGCGTCCCGGATGTTTCCTTCCGCGATCTTAGAGAACTCAGGTCTTGCCTCGCAGGTAACGACCGAGCCCGCACATCCGCCGAAGAAGATGACCGCGATCCCTGATCCCGTGCCTGCATCCAGTACACGGTCGCGCCGGCACATGCCCGTGTATGCCATCACCATGCCGATGTCCTTTGGCATCATGGGTGCGCCGGTCCGTTTTCCGTGCGAAAAGAAGTCTGTTGCCTTTGGCAGAAGAACGGTGAACGGTTTTCCAAGATGCGTCAAAACCGTATCTCCGCTCTCGAGCCCGGCGACTTCTGAAAGATCGACCAGGCCGAGATCCGTCGAGAGTTTTCCCTCGCCGGCCTTCACATAATATTCTCGTCCGTGTCCGCGGACGATGACTCTGTTTGGTCCGATCATACCGCGGTCAGTTTTAAAATTGCCTCGGCAATGTCCCCGTTACACTCTAAAAGAGCGGCACGGGCGGCTTCCGGTGAAACGGAAGTCTGTGAAGCGACCAGCTCAACATCCGACTCGGGGATCTCGACGGCGGCTTCTTCGAAGTGAACTTCGCCCGTCAGCTGATACGAGGTCTGACCCTGCATCGTGATCCCGACGACCTCGGCATTCAGAAAGACATAATTTCCGGACGCTGTGTACACCACGACTTTCGAGACATCTGCGATCTCGTCCATCTTCATGCCCATCTTCTTCATCGCTGCTTTCATCTGTTTGGGATTTACTCCTGGCATCATTTTTTGTTCCTTCCTTGTCTAACTTTTACTGCTGTTCCATAATTAAATCCGATCATTTCGCTTCCGGAAAGTACTGCCATCCCGGTGGCGATCAGATTGTCCGATTCATCGACGACAAATACTTCGTCTTCTGCGTGAATATTCGGGTCACTCGATATTACGTGTTTTGCCATCGCGTTTTTGCCGTCGGCAACAAAGGGAATGGCCTCTTCCATTATGACGACCCGGTTTGCCGGCGCCGGCAGGAATGCATGCAGAGCCTGTGCTCCGGGATAGCCGAGCGTGAACCGCCCGTCATTTGCACGGACGGTGACCAGCCGTTCCTTTGCGAGGCTCACATACCGTACCCGCTTTGTGGTTGAGTATGAAAATGTGACCTGGTCGGGAAAGAGAACTTCTCCTGCTCCCCGCCCGAACTGGAAGTCAGCGATCCTTCTGACCCGCTGTAAACTGCCTTTTGACAAGCTCGTTAACTCTTCTGGTGAAATCATGCTCGCATCCTTTGGGAATATATGCGCCGGCTGCAATATTATGCCCTCCGCCTGCTCCCCCTGCCTCGACGGCCGCCGTGGCCAGAACTTCCTGCAGATCGACCCCGCGGCGCAGAACTTTTTCATAGGTCCGCATCGAGACTTTGATGAGATCAGGTTCATCGGAGACGCTGCACATAACAAGGATCGGTTTGTCTGTGTCGAGTTTTGAGAGGGCCATCCCTGCCCCGATACCTGCGATCGTATCCGGATATTTATCGCCGGTATGGATCGCCTGGATTGATCCGAGATCCTCCACGCCCGTTTCAATGATATATTCACAGAGTTCGCGGATGATGGACCTATGGTGTCTGAGCATATGCTCGGCCTCCCGGTACTTCTGCCCCCGGTCCCCGAAACAGACCGCCTCGCCGATCTTTGGTTTGGCCCACCTGCCGCAGGCATTCAGCATGGTGGCATACTCGGAGGCATTTCTGAGCGGCGTTTTTTCCATCTCATCGGGGAAGAAGTAGTGTTCGGCAATAAGCCCGTCTGTTGACTCGCCGTTGGCAATGAGCTGCTCTGCAAGAACGCTGGCAAGTCTCTTTTCCTCTTCGGAAGAGAGTTCTTCCCAAACTCTCTGGTCGGATGGCGAGTGGTAGATCCCGATCCGGCAGAGCAGGGCGGCTGCTTCCGCAGGTTTTCCGGAGATGCCGGGTATCTGGGGGTCATCAGCATTCGAGAGGCATATGTGAAGCGGTCTTGTCGAGAGCCCATAACAGTTTATCCCGCGTCTGATCCGGATATGCCCGCTGTCAGCTCCGTCCTCTGCTATCCATCTGGCAACACCAACCAGTCCGTGATTTTCCCGCGCCATCATATCGCCGACGTTTCCAACGACGGAAAGTTTTGCCAGATCAGTATTTGCCGGGTCGAGCTTTCTTGCGACCAAATAAGCAATGCCCGCGGCGCTGCATTTTACGTAATCCTCTCCATAAAACTGGGAGTTCACCTGAAAGTATTTTGTGCCGCCGGGTGCCGGCTGGCTTATGTGGTGGTCAAGGATGAGGGCCCTCTCAGCCGGGATGCCTGCTTCTTCCAGAAGATTTTGCTGGCCGCCGCCAAGATCAGTGAAGATTTTCAGCGTATCGTCATCCGGGATGTGCTTCATGGTCATCGGCTCAAGCTGGCGGACAAAGACCGGAGTTGCCGGGATCCCCAGCCGGGTGATTGCCTGCGAGATGATCGCTTCGCTCGTGATCCCGTCGGCATCTATATGCGAGATGAGTGTCGCGGCGTCTGCTTCCTGAATTATTTTTGCGGCCCGGCTGACATCTTCAACGAATCCCATTCCTTATCTGGTGGGATGTATGTGGGGAAAAATCATTACCCGAGCAGACACACACTAACATATATGCGGGATCTGGTCCAGTTCGGTCTCTCCGGTGTTGTTTCGCCGGAGACGATGCGTATCGTTGATAAAAACGCGGATGAATACGGCGTTTCTGCAGCTCAGCGCATGGAGAGTGCAGGATCCGTACTCGCCGCCGCAGTTCGATCCGAGTGTCCTCTGTCTGTTTTGATCCTTTGCGGAACCGGAAACAACGGCGGGGATGGTTTCGTCTGCGCCCGTCATCTGGCAAAGGAGTATTCGGTAAAGGTGATCTTCATCGGAGAGCCGAAGACGCCGGAGGCCAGGGCGGCGTTTTCCGCGCTGGAAGGGTGCCCGGCGGATCTTTCGCCAACTTGGTCGGCTAAGGATTTCACTGCTGATGTTATCGTGGATGCTCTGCTGCGGACTGGGGCATCACTGCCGCTTCGAGAGCCGTATGCATCTCTCGTGGATCTGATGAATGCGGCAAAGGGCCGTGTCCTTGCCTGCGATATGCCGACACCTGGAGCGCGGGCCGACCGAGTGGTCGCTTTCCATTTGGCAAAGACCGAGGGCGCCGAGGTGTACAGTATCGGGATCCCGTTCGGCGCCGAGGTGTTCTGCGGAAAGGGGGATCTTTTATCTGTCCCGATAAAGCCGTCGGGAGCGCACAAAGGATGGGGCGGCCGTGTGCTCGTTATCGGAGGGGGGCCGTATCAGGGCGCACCGTTCCTTGCGGGCTGCTCCGCTCTCCGCTCGGGCGCGGATGTCGTCCGCGTAGCGGCTCCCGTTGACGGATTCATGCCGGATCTGATCCTTGAGAGACTGTGGGGAAACAAAGTGGGCAAAGAGCATCTGGATCGGCTGCTTGTGCTCGCAGAAAACGCGGATGTGGTCATCGCCGGCCCCGGGCTCGGCGCCGATCCGGAAAGTCTCGAGGTGGCTTCGCAGATCGTCTCTGCCGCGAAGCGTGCGGTGGTGGACGCGGATCTTCTTCGTAATCCTCTGCCGCGGGCGCGTGAGCAGACCATCTACACGCCGCATGCCGGTGAGTTCGCCCGGGTCTTCTGTCCGGTCCCTGAGAAACTCAGCGAGCGCGGCATCATTGTCCGTGAGGCGGCGAAGCGTGCCGGGGGGACGGTTCTGTTGAAAGGGGAGATCGATGTGATCTCGGACGGCTCCCGGGTGAAGTTCAACCGGTCCGGCGCTCCGGGAATGACCGCGGGCGGCACGGGGGATGTTCTTTCAGGCGTATGCGGGGGGCTTTTTGCACGGATGGATGCCTTTGAGGCCGCCTGCGCTGCGGTTTATGCCGCGGGACTGGCAGGTGAACTGGCTGATGAAGACACCGGAGACGGTTTAATCGCAAGCGATTTACTCAGGCACCTTGCATACATAGTGTATAAGGAGAAATGAAATGCCGGTTTTTACTCATCTGAATGAAAATAACGAGGTCCACATGGTGGATGTGACGCCAAAGCCCGATGTTTTCCGCGAAGCTACCGCAAAGGGGCGGATCTATCTGCGGCCGGAGACGCTTGCAGCCATCGCCGGGGGTCGTGTCCTGAAAGGAAATGTGCTTGCAACTGCCCAGGTGGCGGGGACGCTTGCGGTAAAACAGACATGGGCTCTGATCCCGATGTGCCACCCCCTTCCGGTTGGCGGAGTGACGATCTGGTTTGAGCAGACTGACGAGTACATCGAGGCGTTCTGCCGCGTGAAAACCTACGGAAAGACCGGCATCGAAATGGAAGCGCTGACCGGGGTCTCACTCGCACTTCTCACGATCTGGGACATGGTCAAGTCAGCGGAGAAGGATGAGGCCGGCCAGTATCCGGTGACCCGTATCGACGGGATCTCTGTGATAGAGAAGATCAAGGGAACGCCCGAGTGAAGATCCCTTCGGCCATCATGGAGTATTTATACAACATAGCTCCAATAATATACAGTTTACAGCTAGCCGCATCCAGGTGCGGTCTGTATATCACAGGAATGTAGCCTATACGGCTGAACCTGAGGTGAAACCAACACATGTCGAAATCAATGTATGGATATGTCCGTGACGCGTGGAAGAAGCCCGCAGAGTCCGGAGTAAAGAAACTCCTCTGGGAGAGAATGCAGACCTGGCGCCGTCAGGGTGCCGTTGTCAGGCTTGAGCGCCCGACCCGTATCGACAGAGCGCGGGAGCTCGGCTATAAAGCAAAGCAGGGCATCATCGTTGTTCGTGCATCCATCCGCCGCGGTGGCCGCAGAAAATCGAGATATATCCGCGGACGCAGAACCAACCGTATGGGGATGCGCAAAGCAACCCCCGGCAAGAACCTGCAGTCTATCGCAGAAGAGCGCGCCGCAACCCGCTACCCGAACATGGAAGTTTTGAACTCCTACTGGGTCGGTCAGGACGGAAAGAGCAAGTACTACGAGATCATCCTTGTTGACAGAAACAGCCCGTCTGTTCTCGCTGACAAGAACCTCTCATGGGTTGCCGATACCCGCGGACGTGTGTTCCGTGGAAAGACTTCCGCCGGAAGAAAGGCACGCGGACTCCACAACCGTGGAACCGGAACTGAAAAGTGCCGGCCCAGCCTTACCTCCCACAAGAATCAGGGTAAATAACCCTGTTCTCATTTTTTTCTCATTATGATAACAGACGCATGCGTGTATGCGAATGACTCATCACACACAACGCTTCGTCGTTTTGCCCTGACTGCCGCATCCTGCGGTTTTTCCCGTATCGTCGCCTGCGATCCTGCCGAGGGCATCCCTGAGTATGCCGGTGTATCTATCCTGAAAGGCAGACTTATCGGAAAACTGAGCGGAAAGGCATTCTTCGACGCGGTGAAAAAAACACCTGCCGGCACGGTCGTATTCGTGCAGGCCGGCGAGAACAGTTTCAACCGTACGGCCGTCACAACGAAAGGCGTACATCTTCTGACCGGCATCGCTGACCTGCCGAAAGGAGGATTCGACCACATCGTCGCGAAGATGGCGGCACAGCAGAACACCGGCATCGTTCTTGACTTTTCCCGGATCATCGATCCGAAAACCCGGAGAACGGCTCTTTCCCGGTATGCCGAGATACTCGCCTTCCAGCGGAAGTATCACTTTCCGCTTTTGATCGCAAGCGGCGCATCTGAATGTCTCGGGCAGCGAAACATCACTGAAATCACCGCACTCGCCGATCTTTTCGGCATGACGGAACCGGAGGTTCGCTCCGCTCTTGGCTCTCTCGACGACATCCTCTCTCCGAAAAAGACCGTCGAGATCGTGGAGGAGACATCATGAGCGTCCTTCCGCCGACACTTCGCGAAAACCGGCGTTACGTCCTGTTTCGGATCATCACGCTGGTGAATCCGACCCAGAAGGAGGTGTACCGGTCCATGGCTGAATCGGTCACTGCACTTTTCGGCGATGCGGGAGCGGCACAAATGCACCCCGCGGTCGTCTGGTCAGAAGGTGAATATGCGATCGCCCGATGTACGAGAGGGCATGAAAAGTCCCTTGTCGCTGCCCTCTCGGTTGTCACCAGGATATGCGGCGAACCGGCGGCATTCAGATCGATAGCGGCCTCCGGGACCATCCTTTCTCTGAAAAAAAAGGTGGTTCACGAGGTCCCTGACGACACCGCGTATCCGGGGCATCTGTGCGCAGGTAAGAAGGTTAATAATCTTTCAAAAGAGAATGGGCATAGATATCTAACTAGAGATGATATAATTAAGGAGTAACAATGCAGCCACAACAATATCAAATGGGAGGATATGATCGTGCCATCACGATGTTTTCTCCCGATGGACGTCTGTATCAGGTAGAATATGCCCGTGAAGCGGTCAAGAGGGGGACGACCGCGGTCGGGATCAAATGCAAGACCGGAGTTGTACTTCTCGTTGACAAACGCGTGAACTCCCGTCTTCTGGAACCCTCCTCGATCGAAAAGATCTTCAGGATCGATGAACACATCGGCGTTGCCTCCTCGGGTCTCGTCGGGGACGCACGGATCCTCGTAGACCGTGCCAGAATCGAATCGCAGATCAACCGCGTCAGTTACGGCGAACCGATCGATGTGGAGACCCTGGCAAAAAAACTCTGTGATCATATGCAGAGCTACACTCTGTTCGGCGGGGCACGCCCTTACGGAACGGCGCTTCTTATCGCCGGCGCCGAGTCTTCGCCAAGCGGACCTAAGTATCATCTCTTCGAGACCGATCCGTCCGGCACGCTTCTCGAGTACTCCGCAACCGGTATTGGGATCGGCAGACCTGCGGTCATCAAACTCTTTGAACAGGAGTACAAAGAGACCTGTACGGCTGAAGATGCCGTTCTGCTCGGTCTCAAGGCTCTGCATACTGCCACCGAAGGCAAGTTCGATGTGAACACCGTCGAGATCGGCATTGCCGGCGAGTACTCTAAGAAACACCCTTCCAAAAAGGAAAGCGAGACCGCAAACGGAGCAAAAATATCGACACTCTCGTTCAGAAAACTGAACGCAGATGAAGTAAAGGCAGCTGTTGCCAAATTTTCCAAGACGACTCCTGCGAAAAAGGAGTGAGTTTGTCATATGATTTCCCTTGATGATGCAGTAACGGCCCGTCTGGAGACTCACGGACTGAAGTTTGAACTGTTGGTCGACCCCGAACTTGCCGATAAAATGCGCCACGGCGAAGATCTCGACATCGAAGATGTCGTTGCAGCTATGTATGTGTATGAGAACGCCTCGCGCGGAGACAAGTCTCCGGATGAGGATCTCCTGAAAGTCTTCAAGACCGCTGATTTTCCGGAGGTCGCAAAACACATCATTCTCAAAGGTGAAATCCATCTGACGACCGAACAGCGGCGTCATCTGATCGAAGAAAAACGCAGACGCGTGATCGCATTCATCGCACGAAACGCCGTGAATCCGCAGACCGGCCTTCCCCACCCCGTCATGCGGATCGAGATGGCTTTGGAACAGGTCAGAGTAAACTACGATCCGTTCAAATCTGTAGATGATCTGGTCAAAGAGACCGTCAAAGCTTTGCGCCCGATCCTTCCGATAAGGTTCGAGGAGCGGCGCATCGCCGCCAAGTTCCCGATGGACTTTGCAGCCAAGGCCTATGCTTCCATTTCAGGCGCGGCCTACGTGACTATGGATAAAAACGAATGGCAAAGTGACGGATCATGGATCTGCGTCGTGACTATCCCGGCAGGTATGCAGGAAGAGTTCTTCAATCTGGCAAATGCTGCGGCGAAAGGCGATGCACAGCTGAAGATTCTTGAGTAACGCATACTATTAAAACAACTGAGAACGAATATTACTAGATATTTCTGGAGGAATAAAAAATGGCATCCAAGAGTAAACATGTTGCAAAAGGACGCGTAACCGGCAGTGCCGGGCGCTTTGGTCCGAGATACGGCCGTTTCTGCCGTAAGATGGTCAATGAGAGCGAGAAGATTTCCCGCGCGAAGCACCTGTGTCCGATGTGCGACACGATCGCAGTAAAGCGTGTCGGCACCGGCATCTGGGAGTGCAAGAAATGCGGATACAAATACGCAGGCGGCGCCTACGTTCCGCAGACCCCGGGCCTTAAGGTTGTTCTTCGCGCCATCGAGACGAAAGGAGTATAACCCAATGGTTGCTTACAAGTGCGCCCGCTGTAAACAGCTGGTAGAAATCGGTACGAACATCCGCTGTCCCTACTGCGGTCACCGTATCCTTTTCAAGGCCCGCGGTGCCGGCACGAAAGAACTGAAAGCCAGATGACGATTGTAACTTCATCGCGCAAACCGGCACCGGAGGTTCGGAAACTCGCAAAAGAAATCGCTTTTGCTCTGGACTTCCCGTTTGTCCAGCGGGGAAAAGCAGGCATTCATGATATAGGGGGCGACGACCCCCGTGTTATTTTTCTGTCAGGCTCGAAACGGCAGGGTCCGGTATTCGATCTGATGGTAAATGATTCTCTGGTTTTTTCCATGCTGATCAGCAACGTGAAAGAGTCTGAACGGACCGGTCCGTTTTTCAAAGGGTTTGTCACCCGGGAAAAGGAGCTGTTCGATTATCTCTCGCCGCATGTTCCCATTACCTATGATGAGAATGCTGACGGTCCTATCGTTTTTTGCGGCACCCAGAAAAGACATTATGTCCTGCAGGTTATGGTATGAACCACGCCGCCCGTTTTGTCTTTGAAACCAGGTTTGCAGAAAAACTGTATGAAGTTCTCGCCCCGGAGATCGCAAGTGATCCGGGAGAAAAATCCAACGTGCGGCTCACCCGCGGCGATTCATCCGTTATCCTCTCCGTAGAGGCGGAGGATGCTGCGGCTCTTCGGGCATCCCTCAATATGTGGCTGCGGTTGGTCAATGTATCCCATGAAGTATTGGAGTTGTAAAAAATGACAGCACCCCAGCAGGCGGCGGGTATCCCGCCGCAGATCCAGCAGCAGCTTGGAATGTTCCAGCAGATCCAGCAGCAGCTTCAGCAGGTATCGTCCCAGAAAATGCAGTATGAGATGACGCTGCGTGAAACGAAACGTGCCCTTGAGGAGATCGAGTCGGCAGCGGAAGACGCAGTGATGTATTCGGCAGTAGGTTCAATTCTGATTCAGAAACAAAAGCCGGCCGTTAAAGCGGAACTTGAAGAGAAGATCGATTCTCTCGAACTCCGCGTCAGTTCACTGGACAAGCAGGAGAAGGCAATGACCACGAAAGCGGGCCAGCTCCAAAAACAGATCCAGGAAGCTATCAGCAGCGGCGTTCCGGCTGCCCAGTAACTTTTTTTTGAAAAAAAATTATTTGCCGAGACTGAGGAACAGATCCTCTTCAGCGGAGATCGTCTCGATAGTACAGTTCTCAGATCTGACATACGGATATCCGCGTACAAGCACGACCGGCACTCCCTCTGAAGACTCACCCATAAGAAGCTCGGCGGTCGAAGCAAGGGAGTCGGCGATCGCCCGCCGGGTGACCTGCAGTTTGTTTCCGTAGAGATCAGGCTTTCCACGTTCATCCGTGATCGGCAGGATCCCGGAACAGCCGATGGCGACACCCGACACTCCAAGGCGCATCGAATGGGTCCGGGAGTCGATGATGATGACGGCGGCATCCTTTCCGGTGCGCTCCATTATTCCTTCCCGCAGTCGTCTGGCACTGGCTTCGGGATCGGCCGGCAGGCGGGTGACCCATCCGTTTGGGGCGTTCGACTCGTCCACGCCGGCATTGGGAAGGATCAGATTCCATTTTCCGGCAAGCAGATATCCCGGGATGCCGCCGACGATCGTATCGCTTTCCATCAAAACGACCTCGGCAACTCTGGGGTCGAGATCATACTTCTCCGAAAGTCTGCGTGCTTCAGCAGACGGGGTGATGTCGTCGAGCCTGACATTGCGGCCTTCGGTGGTGGAAAGCGGCGACTCGGCAAACAGAAGGATATCGCCGTCTTCTATCGTCTTTGCCTCGGTATTTTTGAGGGCGGAGATGACCCGGTCAAGTATATCATCACCGGATACAAGCAGCCCGGTGGAAATTCCGTAAACAGAAAAGGGACCCGACATGTGGGATACATACGCTTTGAACTCTTATGAGCTTTCGGATAAAAAAAGAATCAGACGGCCATCCGGTCCCGGATGCTTCTCTCAACAAAATTCAGGATAGTCTTTGGATCCTGCTCTGCGTCGATCAGAAGGAATCGGCCTGGGTCCTCGGCTGCCCGTTCAAGATACCGTTTCTGAACTTCTTCGAGGAATGCAGGGTCTTCGAAGTGTTCCTTATCCGGTCTGCCGGCAAGACGTTTCATCGCAGTCTCCGGTGCAATCAATAGAAGGATCGTGAGATCCGGACGGACTGACCAGCCTGCATGCACTGCGGTGAGCCATGCTTTTGGATCGGGAATGATGCCTGCAAGAGATACCTGCTGGTAGGCGAATCGGCTGTCGGAATACCGGTCTGAGATAACCAGTTTCTTTGCTTCGAGTGCCGGGAGCACGATCTGGGTCAGATGAGCGGCATGATCCGCAACAAACAGCGTCGCTTCGGCGAACGGATCATGATTCGCACTGATCTCCCGACGAACCGCCTTGTTTACCAGAGGACTGCCCGGTTCCCGGGTGAACACCGGTGCAAGATCGGAAAGTCGGGAGATGAGACCTTCATAGAGCGTGGACTTTCCTGCTCCGTCGATCCCTTCAAGAGTGATCAGCAATATGTTCCCTCCTGCACGATCTCCAGCGGGATCTTTCCTTTGTGGACAGCCGTCGAGATGATCACGCCGTCATAGCCTGCATCGCAGAGGATGCGAAGATCGTCCAGCGTGTTCACGCCGCCGCCGTAGATCAGCGGTTTTTTCGTTGCGGCACGGATCCGTTTTGCAAACACGGGATCGATCCCGGATTCGGTTCCGACCGAGGAGATGTTTAAGAGGATGATCCCGTCAAAGGCATATTTTTCCGCCTCACGGATCACTTCCGCCGGGTCAAGCCCGTCGGGGATGACCCTCCCGTCTTTTACATCAACGCTGAGATAGCCGCCGGTGAACTCTTCGAAGGGAGCATCCGCCGTTTCGGTCCCGACGATGTTTGCAACGCCCGGGAGATACTCCTCGGGAATGCTGCATCCCCGATCGACCCAGAGTTTTTCCGGGATCGACGCAAGCCTCAGGATCGTTTCAGTATGGTCTCCGCAAAGCCCGATCCGGTCAAGATCGGCCACATACGCGCATTTCGGCTTCATCACCGATAGATATGAAAGCGGCTCTGCTGAGGGGGAAAGTCCCCAGGTCAGAGGCCTGTACTGATCCCGGTTGCCGCTTTTCCCGTGGACGACATAGCCGTCCATCAGGTCCATTGCGAGAATTACGTCCATTTATCGTTTCATAGCCTTTCTGATCAGGTCTTCTTCTTTGGTGAAGTAGAGCGAGTCGTGTCCTTTCCAGGTGCCGCAGCCTGAGAACTTAACTGCCGGGATCCCGTTATTGCTTTCACCCATTATGAAATTGGAGAAAGCGGCGATCTCATCCACGACCGCTTCTTCGGTGATCTCGAGTTCCAGACCGAAGAGATCATGGTCGCCCCGGAAGTCCCGGATCGCGGTCATGCCTGCCCAGCCGATCGCATTTCCGCACTGACCGCGCCGGAATGCCCTGCCGCAGGTGTCGGTAATAATCACGCCGACATCTGTGCCGGTGATATTTTTGATGGCTCCCCGGATCTCTCTGCACTCGGCGGAGGGGTCTTTTGGAAGGATGATGATATTTTCTCCTTCGATATTGCTGTTGTCCACACCGGCGCGCACACCTACATGGCCGCAGGGGACTTCGGAGAGGATGAAGGGATACTCCTGGATGACCTCAGTGGATGAATCCAGGATCGCCTGAATGAACCGCGGATCTTCTTTCGTGAGCCCCGAGATGCGTAATGCATCAGGAGAGGGCGTGATATCTGCGAGGGCGCGGGTATATCCCTTTGCCTTCGAAACGATGGTTGATGCGATACAGAGGATATCCCCATCTTCAAATGTGGTATTTCTGCAGATTATTGCCGGAAGATCATCGCCTTTCTGAATAAGCGGGATCCCGCAAATCCCCGTTACCTGAACTGACATAGACACTTCATATTTACCTGCCGGCTAATAAAAGCAAGGGTTTAGATGTCGGGGGAATCTTTTTCACTCCCTGCGCCAATCATTTGATATCTATGAGTACCTACCGGGTGATCCGCTGTCCGGGCTGTCATCAGTTTACCTATACCGACTACTATGGGAAGTGGAAGCTTTGCCCGGTATGCGGTGAGGTGATCTCCGTTCGAAATGTGCCGGTGTATCTGGAGGTGGACGATTTCTCCGAGGCTGAAGTGCTCATAAAAGAGGTGGAACGGTATCTCTCTCATACCGGGCGGCTGGACCTGACAAAGGAAGAAGTCGACCTGATCCGGGAAAAATATATGGAGTGGCTCAACGGTCCGGCGGCGTAAGGCCCCGGATTACCAGAGTTTTCCGCAGTGGGGGCAGAGGATCGCAAGCCGCCTGCCGCACCGCGGACAGTAGAGTTTCCCCCGCGTGTCCTGCGTCAGTTCGGTGCCGCATTCCCGACAGTATATCTCTCTTTTGAAGCCGCATGTGTGCTGAACTACCATAGATTACTATTGTTCATTCCTATAGATTAATGCGAAGGTTATTTTTCTTGTCCTGTCAATATGTTACAGTCAAAATCGCGAGGGTTGCCAAGCCAGGTTAACGGCGCAGGGTTTAGGACCCTGTCTCTAGGAGTTCAAGGGTTCGAATCCCTTCCCTCGCATCGCTCTGTTTTTCCAGAACATTTTCTGCCGACCCGATACACGAAAGATATCTTCTCACTGCATAGATATGCATCACCGGGAATCTGTTCATTTGTTTTTTATGAATGGGTATCCCGGCGAGTGTCTATTTTACAAAACAAAATGTAAAACATTATTTACATGTACGTTGAATATAGTAATGCCGGGAGACCGGTAAATAAACACTTAGGAACCGTCATCATGAATACCGCCTATAAAATACTGACATTATTGTTTGCAGCAATGTTTTTGATAATTCCCGTTGCGGCAGTTGAGGATGAGGATATCTGTGTTGTCACGCAAGATCCGGTCAGCCTGTATCCTCACCTCGTACATATCACTTTTACCGCTCTGCAGGAGCTTCCTGAACATGCTGAATTAAGTCCGTTTTTCCGAGATGATCTGATCGAAACCGAAGAGACCGATGAGATCTGCGATGAAGTAACGGCCTGGTTCATCAATAATGAACCCTCTGCCGGATTGGATGGATCCGTTATCTCCCCCGACACCCGGGAAGATCCTCACCAGGCCCCGGCATAAAAACGGGATCATCCCGTTTTTGCAGAAAAAGTATTTTCATGCTTTCTTTTTCGGAATGTTGCAGGGGTAATTCATTCCAAAGTCTCAAATATTCTTCCAACAGATATACTCGCTATGAAAAAGATCCTCATATTCCCGGCGCTTCTGCTGGCTCTGGCCCTTCTCGGCCTGGTCATCACTGCAGGCTGCATTGGCACCACAACAACTCCCGGCACCTCGTTCTCCGGCACCGGAAACGGCAGCATTGCCACCGAACTTCCGGCAGGGGTCTATACCCTCACAATAACCCAGGCAAGTGCTGAAATGACTGACGTCTCCGTTGATACAAAAGAGACGGGTATCGCCGTTCAGGGAAGATACACGGACGCCGCAGCATCATCTGCCAAAACCGCAGACGGCTGGGTGTGGGCCTATGCTCTCGTGACCGATGGAAAGCCGACCCTCACCATCAACGCGACCGGCGCCTGGAAAGCAGACTTTGCCTTCCCGCAGCAGATCGACGGCATTCCTCCCCAGACCTTCACGGGTATCGGGAATGCAGCAACGCCTTTCTTCATGATCAACAAAGGCAATGTTTCATTTGCGATCAAAGCCGCGAACAACACCGCAGTTGAAGTTCACCTGATGGATTACGACGGCAATCCGGTCATGGATGCATCGAACTCCTTCGAAGAGCCGCTTGCCTACCACCTTGGCGCCTACAATGATACGATCTTCGTCCCGATCACTGAATCCGGCAACTATCTGCTCAATGTGGTTTGCGACGGCGAATGGTCCGTCATCGTCTCCGAAGAACTGGTGTAGATCCTTCCAGCCGCCGCAGGACAGGCTCCTGAATAAACGGGCGGCCTTCTTTTTTTTCTTTCGACCGGCATCGATTTCACCGTAGGGAAGCCACGCGTTCAGTTTCGGTCCTGCCGCATCAGGATACGTTTTTTTGCCTCTGAAACGTATATCATAGATACTATGAAAACCTTGCAGGAGTATCTCATCTCCTCACATGCCTCTGAGGATCTGGGAAAAATAATCATGCTGATCGCGGATCAGGCAGGACCTATCCGTTCCGCGTTCATCAGCAACCAGAATTATGCGGGTTCCACGAACTCTTCCGGCGAGGAACAGGCCGAGATGGACACCTGGGCCGATATCCGGATCACGTCCGTTCTGCAGGAGAGCGGTCTTGTTCGTGCAGTCGCTTCGGAAGAACAGGAAGAGATCACCCGGATGTCCCCTTCTGCGAAGTATTCCGTCGTGATGGACCCCCTCGACGGCTCATCCCTGATCAAAGTGAACCTGAGCGTGGGGACGATCGTCGGGATCTATGAAGGCGAAGTTCTTCAGGCGGGAAACCAGCTTCGCGCCGCGTTCTATATGCTGTATGGCCCGATGACCACCTTAACGATCTCGCTTGGAAATGGGGTCTCCATCTTTGCGATGAATAAGGAGGGGACCTACGTTCTCCTAAAAGAGAATGTCAAAATCCCGGAAGGAACGCTCTGCGGAAGCGGCGGTCTGCGGCCCGAGTGGACCGATAAACACATTCAATACATGAATGAGATCGAGTGCGAAGGCGGAAAGAACCGGTACTCCGGTTCCTTCGTTGCCGATTTCCACCAGATCCTGGAGTACGGCGGCGTATATGCCTATCCGGCGACAAAGAAGTCGGCTTCCGGAAAACTGCGGCTGGTCTTCGAGATCAACCCGATAGGGTTTCTCGCGGTCCAGGCAGGGGGCGCGGTCTCGAACGGCGAGTCCTCACCTTTGGACATCGTGCCGACGAAGGTCCATCAGAGGACGCCCGTCTATGTCGGCAGCAAAGGAATGATCGCGAAGATCGAGGCGATCCGCTGAGCATGCTTACAACGGTCTCGGTTTATGCAAAATCTGTCGGCGGGATCTGCGGAACGACGCGGATCTTTCCCGATATCCTCCAGACAGCGGCAAAGATGCTCAAAAAGGCGGAGGGAGAGATCCTTCTCGACTCATTTGTGACCCACACGGCCGACCGGCTGGTCCTGATCACGACCCATGAACCGGATGTCCTGCCGGATCAGCTGATCGATGCGGCATTCTCCGCAGCCGGGGAGATCGCAGAAAAACGGCATCTGTTCTGCGATACTGCCCCGGTGTCTTTCTGCCGGATGACGATAGAGGAGCGGGAGAACGAGCCGATCCTTGTATTCCTCGCCGGATCGGATACGATCCCCTGGGGGGACATTCTGATCCCGAATGAGAATCAGATCACGGACGGGGTGCTGTGTATCGCACGTGCCGGAGGCGAGTTCCCTTCCACGGCGGAGTTTTGTGAACGGTTTGCACGCCGCGGTCTTAACCTGCAGGGTATTTCCCCGGTCAGTCTCTGTGATTCGTCGAATGTCAGAACAACGGTCATCCCGGTGGTCGGACTCGGCTTTTCGCTTTGGCAGGGGCGGCTTACCGGTCCTGTCGATCTCTTTGACACGCCGCTTTTCGACGCTCCCAGATTCCGGGCCTCGGACCGGCACGCAGAATAACCATATCTGAAAAAAATCAACTATATTTCAGCTTGAATTTTCATATATGTGATATTATTCTTATTTTTTTTTTGCTCACATATGAATCTATATATACTCAAAGATACATCTATCCCTTATCTCTCGGCTTTTCCCGTGAGACAAGGGAGGCTTGAAAATGTTTTGTCAGCAGTGCGAAGAAACCGCCAGAAATATCGGCTGTACAGCCGGGGGCGTCTGCGGTAAAAGTAATGATACGGCATGTTATCAGGATGCCGTGAACTTTGTTCTCTCCGGGATCGCGTATCGAAGGATCCATCAGCCGAAGGGAGCAAAAATTCCTGCAAACACCTCTGACCAGGAAAAATTTCTGGTTGAAGCATTGTTTGCGACCTTAACGAACGTCAACTTTGATGAAGCCCGGTTCGACGCATATCTAAAAAAAGCGATCGCATATCGCGATGCCTACCCGCAGATACCGGGAGAGCCGAAAGCGTGTTCCTGGGTGCCGAAATCCCGCGAGGAGATCATCACTCTCGACGGCGGGATAGGGCTCCTTTCGATCGAGGACCAAAATGAACGGTCGCTCTTTTCCCTGCTTCTTTTTGCACTGAAGGGGATGTGCGCGTATTATTCTCACGCAGAGGTGCTTGGAAAGACCGATCCGGATATAGTTGCTTTTATCTACAAAGGTCTGGCTTCCCGTTTTGAGAAACACTCGTTTGGGGAACGTGCGGCTCTGGTCATTGAATGCGGTAAAGTAGGGGTCAGGATGCTGGCGCTTCTGGATTCGGCAAACAAACGCTACGGGGTAACGGAGATCACGAAGGTGAACTGCGGTGTTGGGAAAAATCCCGGCATCCTGGTGACGGGTCATGATCTCAAGGATCTGTATATGCTGCTCCGGCAGACGGAAGGAAAAGGAGTCGATGTTTATACACACGGCGAGATGCTGATCGCCCATGCACATCCGTGTTTTAAGAAGTTCGATCATCTGATCGGAAACTACGGAACGTCCTGGGCGAATCAGAAAGCAGAGTTCCCGTCATTTAACGGCCCGATCCTGTTCACGACGAACTGTCTGGTGCCGCCGCCGGAATCATACAAAGGCCGGATCTTTACGACCGGGTCGGTCGGTTTTCCAAATGCAGTCCATATCCCGGAGAAACCGGACGGATCGAAGGATTTCTCCCAAATCACTGCCTGTGCGAAGAAGTGTGATCCACCCAAGGATCTGCAGTGCAGTGAACTGGTGACCGGTGCAGGTCATGATGCGGTCCTTGCGCTGGCCCCGAAAGTTCTCGAGCTGGTAAAGAAAGGAAAGATCAAACATTTCGTCGTGATGGCAGGATGCGACGGCCGGCACAAGGAGCGGGTGTATTATACGGAGTTTGCAAAGGCTCTCCCAAAGGACGTGATAATTCTTACGGCAGGCTGCGCGAAGTACCGGTATAACCGTCTCGGTCTCGGCGATATCGAAGGGATCCCCCGGGTGCTGGATGCGGGTCAGTGTAATGATTCGTATTCCGTAGTGGTGATCGCCCAGGAGCTGGCGAAGGCTTTGGGTGTTGAAGTGGGCGAGCTCCCGCTTTCATTCAATATCGCCTGGTATGAGCAGAAGGCGATCCTGGTGTTTTTGGTACTGCTGGCTCTGGGTATCAAAAACATCATGCTCGGACCGAATCTGCCGGCATGTTTGTCGCCTGATGTGCTGAATATGCTGGTAAAGGAGTTTGGCGTGCAGCCGAACACGACGGTTGAGGATGATCTGAAAAAACTTGGGATCACGCGCTGAAAAAAAGTGTGCTGAATCTCTTTTCGGGAGAGGAGAGCGGTGAAAACTCAGCTCTCCACCCCGGTATTTTTGTCCAGATCTATCTTGTTTGAATATCCTTTGCGATCCAGTCGCCGATATCCGACGTGTGCATTGAACCGCCCATGTCCTTGGTGACCGCCTTTGCGAGGATCGAATGCTCGATCGAACTGACGACGGCCGATGCCGCCGCGTGTTCGCCGAGCGAATCCAGCAGAAGTGAGCCTGACCAGATCGTCGCAAGCGGATTTGCTACATTTTTACCCTTATACTTCGGTGCGGACCCGTGGATCGGCTCGAACATCGAGGTACCCTTCGGGTTGATGTTTCCTCCGGGTGCGAGACCCAGACCTCCCTGGATCATCGCGCCAAGATCGGTGATGATGTCACCAAACATGTTCGGGGTAACGACGACATCGAACCATTCAGGATTTTTGACAAACCACATCGTGACCGCGTCGACGAAGTTGTACTCGGTCGTCACGTCAGGGTAGCCTTTTTTCGTCTCCTCGAACACTTCGCGCCAGAGTCCGTAGACGTCCGTCAGAACGTTCGCTTTATCGACTGAAGTCAGCTTCTTCTCCCGCGTTTCTGCAAGATCGAACGCGTACTCCATTACGCGTTTCGACCCTTCGCGGCTCACAACACCGATCTGATACGCAAGCTCATCGGCATCACTCTCCACATCGATGCCGAACTTCACCGAGTAAAGATCGCGGATGACTTCTAAATGATCCCGCTGTTTTCCTGCCTTTGCCCGTGCCCCGATACCCACATAGAAGTCTTCGGTGTTTTCCCGGACAACAACAAAGTCGATATCCTCCGGCTTTTTATTTGCAAGAGGGGTCTCGACCCCCTGCAGGAGTTTGATCGGTCGCAGATTCACATACTGATCGAAGTAGAATCTGATCGCAAGCAGGATCCCTTTCTCGAGAACTCCCGGTTTTACCCGGTCGTCGCCGATCGCGCCGAAGTAGATCGCAGGGAATTTCCCCAGCTCTTTCAGCTCATTCTCCGAGATCAGCTCTCCCGTCTGCAGATACTTCTCTGCTCCCGTGTCAAAGTCGGTCCAGTTGATGTCAAATCCGAACTTTTCTCCGGCAGCATCCAGTACTTTTCTTCCTTCGGCAATGATCTCAGGACCAATGCCGTCTCCCGGCATACATGCCGCATTATAGGTTGTCATTTATTTCCTCGCATTTTTGCGTATTCAACAAGGCCGCCGGCCTTAACTATCCTCATCATAAACTCAGGGATCGGTTCGAGCGGATACCGCTTGCCATCTGCTTCGATGTATGCCTCCTTGAGGTTCACGAACACCTCTGCCCCGTCGGAAATATTATCCGTGTCCGGGCAGACGAGCGGCAGAACCCCGGTGTTTATCGCATTCCGGTAAAATATCCGGGCAAATGATTTTGCAACCACAAAACCGATGCCTGCACCTTTCAGTGCGAGCGGCGCATGTTCCCGCGAAGAACCGCAGCCGAAGTTTCTGCCGGCGACGATCACATCGCCGGTTTTTGCCTGATCTGCAAACTCATTGCGTGTCCCCTCGAATGCGTGGGCAGCAAGCTCTTTTGGATCATAGATCGTCAGGAACCTGCCCGGTATTATTGCGTCCGTGTCGATATCATTGCCGAATTTCCATACTCTTCCCATGATTCACACCCCCCGCGGGTCGGTGATCACGCCGGTGATCGCGCTGGCAGCTGCCGTTTCCGGAGAGGAAAGATACACAAAACTCTCTGTGCTTCCCTGTCTTCCCCGGAAGTTCCGGTTCGATGTGGAGAGGGAGACCTCGCCGGGAGCTAAAAGCCCGAATGCTCCGCCCATACACGGGCCGCAGCACGGCGCTTCAACAAGTGCTCCTGCCTCGACAAACTTCCCGATAAGCCCTGCTTTCAGGATCTTCATGTATTCGTCTTTGGATGCCGGGACCATGATCACGCGTACATCGTCAGAGAAGACGTTATCACCCAATACTTCTGCAGCACGGGCGAAATCCTCATATCTGCCGTTTGTGCATGATCCGATGAAGACCTGGTCGACCGGCCTGCCGGCAACTTCCGTCACGTCGACAACATTGTCGACGTTATGCGGAACGGCGATCTTCGGATTGATCCTGGAAACGTCATAGGACCGCTTCTCATAGAACTCTGCATCCTCATCGCTCGCGAGCGAAAACGGCGTGCAGTCGACCCTTCCCCGCAGGTATTCAAAGGTTTTTTCATCCGGCGGGACAATTCCTGCCTTTGCTCCCATCTCGATCGCCATATTGGCACAGGTCATCCTTCCCGGGATGTCCATCTGGGAAAACGCATCTCCGCAGAACTCAAGCGCCCGGTAGGTCGCACCGTCGGCGCCGATATCGCCGGCAAGCGTCAGGATGAGATCCTTTGGACCTACCCGGTCCTGAAACGTCCCGTTTGCATTTATCTGGACGGTTTCCGGAACCCGGAAGTAGAGTTCGCCGAACTTCAGGACATAGGCCATATCAGTCGAGCCGATGCCGGTCGAAAATGCACCCAGCGCCCCGTATGCACAGGTATGCGAGTCGGACCCGACAATGATATCGCCGGGTTTTACGCGGCCTTTTTCGGGAACGACCTGATGACAGACGCCTTCCTTTATGTCATAATTATGTATCCCCTGTTCGCGGGCAAACTGCCTCATCATCACATGATTTTCGGCTGCGCTGATGGAGTCGGCCGGGATCTGATGATCAAAGAGCATGATGACTTTTTTCGGATCAAAGACGCTGCCTCCACCCATCTCTTTCATTACATTGATCGCAAGAGGGCCTGTGATATCATGTATCATCGCACCGTCTACCGGTGCCATGACTACTTCTCCTGCTCTGCACTCTTTCTTGCAGTGTGCGGAGAAGATCTTTTCAGCTATGGTCAATCCCATCTACATCACTTTCCGTTATTTATAGTAATTCATTCTTTTTTACTCAGATTCGGCCCGGCAGATCCTCTCTGCAGAGCAACTCTGCCGGTCCGCACGAGTTCCAGTACTCCGTAGGGACGCAGAAGAGACTCTATTGCCGATATCTTCTCCGAATCCCCGGTGATCTCGAGAACGAGAGTCTGTGCGCCGACATCGATGATCTTCGCACGGAATATTCCGGCGATCTGCATGACCTCGGAACGCTGGGATCCTGGTTCTGCATGGACTTTTATCAGCGCAAGTTCGCGTTCGACATGTTCCTTTTCGGTGATATCTGTGATCTTTATAACATCGATCAGCTTATTCAGCTGTTTTTTTACCTGTTCGATGTGCATATCGTCGCCGACAACCACGATCGTGATCCGGCTCATACCCGGTGTTTCGCAGGTCCCGACGGCGAGACTTTCGATGTTGTATCCTCTTCGCGAGAAGAGACCGGAAACTCGTGCCAGAACACCGGCCTTGTTCTCGACAAGGACGCTGATGATATGCTGTTTCATGATCCGGACCCTCCGTTGTGATTATGTTTTCCGATCATATCGCTGATCGCAGCGCCTGCCGGGACCATGGGAAAGACATTTTCTTCCCGTTCGATCCTGAAATCCAGGAGATACGGGCCGTCATGATCCAACGCAGTTTTAAGGGCGCTCTCGACCTGGTCAGAGGTATCGACCCGCATTCCTTCGATGCCGTAAGCTTTCGCGATCCCGACAAAGTCAACAGGCGGCAGTTCCGTGTAGGAGTATCTTCTGTCGTAGAAGAGTTCCTGCCATTGTCTGACCATCCCGAGATACATGTTGTTCAGGATCACGATCTTTACAGGGATCTTGTACTGCGCAACGGTGGCAAGTTCCTGGATGTTCATCTGGAAACTTCCGTCACCGGCGATCACAACGACCGTTTCTTCAGGCTTGGCAAACCAGGCTCCAATCGCTGCCGGGAACCCGAAACCCATCGTTCCAAGGCCTCCCGAGGTGATCCACTGCCGGGGTCTGGTAAATCCGTAGTGCTGAGCGGCCCACATCTGATTCTGACCGACTTCACTGACAATGATCCCGCCGCCCGCAAGAAGCTTCGAGAGTTTTCTGATGATGGTCTGAGGATACACTTTTCCGTCGTCTGCGACCCGTAACGGATGATTGTTCCGCCAGCTTTTCACCTGTTCCAGCCAGGGTTCGCATATACAGCCGTTCTTATCCGCCATGCAGAGAAGATCGGCAAGGACGGATCTGGCATCGCCGACGATCGGCACATCCGGATTGATATTTTTCCCGATCTCGGCAGGATCGATGTCGATGTGGATGATTTTTGCATGCGGAGCGAAATGACTCAGCTTTCCGGTCACACGGTCATCGAACCTTGCGCCGATCGCGATGAGCAAATCGGTCTCGGATACTGCGTAATTTGCATATTCTGTTCCATGCATGCCAAGCATTCCGAGATTCAGCGGATGATCCGCAGGGATGGCTCCAAGACCCATAAGGGTCGTCGTGACCGGAAGACAGAAGAGCTCCGCGGTCCGGATCAGCTCGTCTGATGCCCCGGCGGCAATAACGCCGCCTCCGGCATAGATGACCGGTTTTTTCGCGCTTCGGATCAGGTCAAGGGCCTTTCTGATTTGTTTAGAATGGCCCTTTAATGTCGGCTTGTATCCTCTGAGTTCCGGCTCACCTGAAACAACTTCTTCCTCCGCCACCTTTGCGGTCAGGACATCTTTTGGGAGGTCGATAAGGACCGGGCCGTTTCGTCCGGTTCCTGCGATATAAAACGCGGATTTCACCGTAATTTTGATGTCCCGCGCATCTTTTACCAGATAATTGTGTTTGGTGACCGGAAGCGTTATTCCGGTGATGTCCGACTCCTGGAACGCATCATTTCCCAGCATTCCGGTTGGAACCTGACCGGTAAGTGCAACGATCGGAGTCGAGTCCATGTTCGCCGTGGCAATCCCTGAAATGAGATTACAGGCACCGGGGCCGGATGTTGAAAGACATACACCGACGCGTCCGCTGGCTCGTGCATATCCGTCCGCCGCATGAACGGCTGCCTGTTCATGTCTGACGAGGATGTGCGTTACCTGTGCATCATATAGCTCGTCGTATATCGGGAGGACAGCGCCTCCCGGATAGCCGAATATGATTTCAACACCCTCTTCTTTTAAACTCTCAATCAGTATTGCTGCGCCTGTTTTCATTTTCATCTCTTAGTAATCTGTTCATGCCTGCTATGACCGCCTCGACACTCGCCTCGACGATATCCGTTCTGGCGCCCCGGGAGGTCAAAACCCTTCCATCCTTTCTCATTTTCACCGTTACGTCGACCAAAGCATTCGTTCCGCCGTTGATCGCATCCACATGAAACTCTTCAAGCGTGATCTCGCCAAACCGGGCGACCGACTGCTGGAGGACTTTGATGGTCGCATCGACCGGGCCAGTCCCCGTGGCGGCGCCGGTTACCTTTGTTCCGTTTACGATCATCGTAGCCGACGCCGTCGGAATTGCGTTGCTCCCGCTTACGACCGTGAACTGTTTAAGACTGATCACCGGTTTGCACTCCAGAAGCATCACCGAATCGGCGATCGCCATAACGTCGGCATCGGTCACCTTCATGCCCATATCCCCGACCTTTTTGACCCTCGCAACGATCTCGGCAAGATGTTTTTCTCCCGGCTCGTAACCTAGTTCCTTTAAGGCCGACTGGACCGAAGAGGACCCGGAATGTTTTCCAAGAACGATTCTTCGTTTTCGTCCGACCGTTTCCGGCGACATAGGTTCATACGTCGTCGGATCCCGCAGAAGTCCGTGTGCATGGATCCCGCTTTCGTGCGTGAAAGCCATTCCGCCGACGATCGGCTTGTTGGCTGCGAGCGGGATCTTTGTCAGCTGAGATACGAGGGTCGACAGTGCATAGATCTTGGTCGTGTCGATCCCGGTATCATAGCCGTAGAGCTTTTCAAGAACCATCACTACCTCTTCGAAGGGCACGTTTCCTGCACGCTCGCCCATCCCGTTGATGGTCGTGTGAGCACAGGTAGCTCCCGATCGTAATGCCGCTATGGTGTTCGAAAGAGCCAGTCCAAGGTCATTGTGACAGTGGATGCTCAATGGGGCGAAGCATAATGGCGGGATGACTTCTGCGGTACGCTCAGGCGTTAAAAGCCCGACGGTATCGCAGAAACAAAGCCTGTCAGCTCCGTGTGCTACTCCATCTCTAAAAAGCCGGGCCAGATACTGCTGATCTGCCCTTGAAGAATCTTCGCCCGAAAGTTCGACGACAAGTCCTCTTTCTTTGGCGTATACAACGGATTCCATTGCCATTGTATAGACTTCTTCGCGGGTTTTCCCGAGTTTTTTGGTTATATGAAGGTCAGAAACCGGAACGACGAGATGCACCGAATCCACACCGCATTTCACTGCCAGATCGATATCTTCGGTCTTGGCCCGCGCATAGGTGCAGATCTCCGCATTGAGTCCCGCATCGGATATCAGCTTTAACGCTTCTCTTTCGCCTTCGGATGCGACCGCGGATCCAGCCTCGATCACATTCACGCCGATTGCGGAAAGTTCTTCTGCGATTTTCAGTTTCTGTACGGGTGTCAGAGAGACGCCCGGCGTCTGTTCCCCGTCACGAAGGGTCGTGTCCAGGAAACGGATGTTTTTATAGCCAAATAAAACAATCACTCATGGGATTAAACTCCGGTTAGATAGTCTAACTTCGATTGGTATATATAAGTTTTGGAAATCTGGCGGAAATCCGCGCCCTTGGATGGGATTTTTGAAGAAGAGCGCAGAATACGCAATATGGTGCGGGTTTTATTGTATCAAAGGGAAAATTATATATAATTGCGGTGCGTTGATATGTGGTATGTCTCAGGAAGATGGGATCGGAGCGGTCACTGCGAAAGTGGCGGATTGCATTCTATTGCAATGAAAGTACAGTCAACACGAATAGACGAGTGACTATTTTAGACACCACCCTTCGTGATGGTGAACAGACTCCCGGTGTATCATTCACACTGGAGCAGAAGATTGAAATTGCGCATCAGCTGTCCGACATCGGCGTTGATGTGATCGAAGCTGGCTTTCCGGCATCTTCGGATGTCGAATTTGAAACGGTCAGGAGGATCTGTGCCGAAGAGGGTATCCGCCCGCTGATCTGCGGACTCGCACGTTCTGTGAAAGCAGATGTAGACCGTTGTATCGAGGCCGGCGTTGATATGGTCCACGTGTTTATTCCCACATCCGAGATCCAGAGAACCTATACCATCAAAAAAAGTCATGCCGAAGTCCTGGCCATTACCCGGGAGATCATTTCGTATGCTCGCTCAAAATGCGATCATGTAATGTTTTCGCCGATGGATGCGACCAGAACAAAACCGTCGGAGCTGGTTGAGATCTGCAAAGCTGCAGATGAAGCAGGCACGACGATAATCAACATTCCCGACACCGTGGGCGTAAGCACGCCGTCGATGATGAAACCCCTTGTCGCAATGATTAGGGAAAACGTCAAATGCAGAATCGACGTCCACTGTCACAATGATTTCGGTCTGGCGACCGCAAACACGATCGCCGCGGTAGAAGGAGGAGCTGATCAGATCCAGGTCACCGTAAACGGTATCGGCGAACGGGCCGGAAATGCCGATCTGGCACAGACGGTCATGATCCTGAAGGCGATCTATGGAATGGAGACCAATATCCTGACCGAAAAACTGGTCGAGACATCAAGACTGGTCTCCCGGTTTTCGCAGATCGCCGTCCTCCCGGTCCAGCCCATCGTGGGCGACAATGCATTTTCGCATGAAAGCGGGATCCATTCTCACGGCGTAATGGCAAACCCGGGAACATTCGAACCCGGCATCATGACGCCCGAAATGGTGGGTCACCGAAGACGCTTAAAGCTTGGAAAGCATGTGGGAAAACATGCCGTCCGGCAGATGCTGGAAGATGTGAACGTACAGCCGTCGGACCCGGAGCTGGATCTGATCGTCGCCAAGATCAAGGAGATCTCCGGACGCGGACGGAAAGTAACCGAGTTCGACCTCTTCGAGATCGCAAAAAGCATCACCGGCAGTCAAAATGACAAAAAAATGATCGAGCTGGATGACATTTCGGTATTTACCGGAAGCCATGCGATCCCGACGGCAAGTGTACGGGTCGTGGTCCACGGGGAAAATAAAACCTGTTCCAGAACCGGTGATGGACCTGTGGATGCAGCAATGAAGGCGCTTTTGGCGATCGCGCCTGGAAAAGTTCAGTTAAAGAGCTATCAGGTCGAGGCCATCTCCGGCGGGAGCGACGCTCTGGGCTGCGTCACCATCGAAGTCGAGGACGAAAAAGGCAGGATCTTCGATGCCGCTGCTTCAAACAGCGATATCGTTATCGCGTCGGCTGAAGCAATGGTGAATGCCTTGAATGTCGTTTACCGTTCAGGCGGCTTCGACAGATAAACAATTAAATCATAAGGAAGTTAATCTACACAGTATTTATCAAAAAAGGAAGGACAAAAATGATGGAAAAATATTATGAAACGGATGCGAATCTCTCAGATCTCGCAGGCAAAACGATCGCAGTCATAGGCTACGGATCACAGGGAAGAGGGCAGTCCAGAAATCTGAAAGACAGCGGTCTTGACGTCATCATCGGGATCAGAGCAGGAAAAAGCAGAGATCTCGCAAAGAAAGACGGATTTGCGGCATACGATGTCGCCGAAGCTGCAAAGAAAGCGGATGTCGTCATGATCCTCGTCCCCGACGAGACCCAGGCAGCCGTGTACAAAGCCGAGATCATGCCTTATCTGACCGAGAACAAATGTCTCATGTTCTCCCATGGATTCAACATCCACTTCGGCCAGATCGTTCCTCCGGCAAACGTCGACGTCATCATGGTCGCACCCAAAGGTCCCGGCCATATGGTCAGAAGGACCTACGAAGAGGGCAACGGGGTCCCGGCCCTCATTGCAATCGAGCAGGACCACACCGGAAACGCAAAGAAATTTGCTCTTGCCTATGCAAAAGGTATCGGCGCGACCAGAGCGGTCGTCCTTGAAACGACCTTCAGAGAAGAAACCGAAACCGATCTTTTCGGCGAACAGGCCGTTCTCTGCGGAGGAGTCACCTCTCTCATCAAGGCAGGATTCGACACACTGGTCGACGCAGGATATGCTCCCGAGATGGCATACCTCGAAGTTCTCCACGAGATGAAGCTCATCGTCGACCTGATCTACGAAGGCGGATTCACCAAGATGCGTGAAGCGATCTCCAACACCGCTCAGTATGGTGACATCACCCGCGGCCCGCGCGTGATCGGTGACGAATCCTACGAAGCCATGCGCGAGATCCTCTACGAGATCCAGTCAGGCGAGTTTGCCAAGGAATGGATCCTTGAAAACATGGTCAACAGACCGGTATTCAACGCACTGACCCGCGCTGACGAAGAGCATCTGATCGAGGAAGTCGGATCAGAACTTCGTGCAATGATGCCCCAGTTCAAAAAGAACTGAGCCTCCCCTCCACTTTTTTTACAGTTTTCCTCTGCCGTTTTTTTGTCTTCGGCACATGGTTTTATTACCCCTCACGTGAAATGGTATTGGTATGTGTGACGCATGTCTGCCGGCAAAGCGAGGAATCGCGGCCAGCAGAAGCTCTGTACTGAGCAGATCGCACAATGCATCTTTTGAAGATATTTTGTCTGCCTTCGCAGGCGTCCTAGTATCTGTTTACGTCAGCATTGCTAACATTTTTAGCATTAGCTATGTATTCTGGTTTAGACAGTAGTCAAACTGCACCAGAACAGATCTCCATAAAAAATCTCAAGCCTTTTATCGGGAACTCCTCTGGTGCAGTGGATACCGGATTTTCACATAATCACAAAAATACAAAAAACACCCGAGGAAAAAAATGAGAGGAAAAGAGATAAGACTCGAACGAATCATGAAAAGAGATACAGGAACGACCGTGATCGTTCCCATGGATCACGGCGTGTCCAGCGGACCGATCCCAGGACTGATCGATCTGGAAAGATCGGTCGATCTGGTCGCAAAAGGCGGAGCCAACGCAGTAATTGGTCATATGGGCCTAGCCCTACACGGTCACCGGAAAGGCGGCCCTGACATCGGCCTGATCCTGCATCTATCCGCAAGCACGGATATGGGGCCGGATCCGAACAACAAAGTTCTGGTCAACAGCGTACAGAATGCGCTAAAAATGGGAGCAGACGGTGTTTCGATGCACGTAAACATCGGCGCCGAGAACGAAGCAAACATGCTCGGCGACCTTGGACGTGTCGCGATCGAATGCATCGAATGGGGTATGCCGCTTCTTGCGATGATGTATCCACGTGGAAAAGACATCAGATCCGAGAACATGCATGAAGTCGTCAAACTTGCGGCCCGTGTCGGATCGGAACTTGGTGCGGACATCATCAAAACGGTCTACACCGGAGACCCTGACTCCTTCAGAGAAGTCACCGAAGGATGCCATGTGCCGGTAGTTATTGCCGGCGGCTCCAAAATGAGCGATCTGGCGACCATGCAGCTGATCGAAGGAGCGATGGAAGGCGGCGCTGCCGGCGTATCCATCGGAAGAAATGCATTCCAGCATCAATATCCGGACAGATTCGTCAGAGCTGCCGCGATGATCGTCCATGAACGCAGAACCGCAGAAGAGGCGGTCGAGATCCTGCTTGCAGAGGATTGAAGATGCATGGAACGAAATCGAAGATCATAAGATAAGGCAGAAGATGAAACCAGTCGCAGGAGATGAACCATTGAGCCGGGAAAATGCGGTCGGAATAATCGGCGGTTTCGGCGGCATGGGACGTCTGTTCTCATCGGTGTTCGGGCGTGCCGGATACAAAGTCATCTGTTCCGGAAGAAAAACACCGATCTCAAATGCGGATATCGCCTCGACCTGCGGACTCATCATGATTTCGGTCCCGATTCGCGATACGGTCCGGGTGATCGAAGAGATCGCCCCGCTCTTAAGCGAAAAGCAGGTATTGTGCGACCTTACCTCCATAAAAACCGCGCCGGTCGATGCGATGCTGAGATCCAAAGCACAGGTCATCGGACTTCACCCGATGTTCGGCCCTTCGGTCTCCGGGATCGCGGGCCAGACGATCGCCGCATCTCCTGCCAGATGTGATGAAAAAACTCAGGATGCGCTCTATCGGATATTTACAAACGAGGGGGCGAAGATCTGCCCGATGGATCCAAAGGAGCATGATAAGATCATGAGCATCGTCCAGGGTCTTGTACACTTCACGACCCTATCCGTTGCCGAGACGATAAAAAACACCGGCATCCCGCTGGAAGCAATTCTTCCGGTGATGAGCCCGGTGTACCGGATCGAACTCGGTCTGGTCGGACGGATACTCGGTCAGGATCCTGCGCTTTATGCCGACATCCTGCAGATGAATCCTGAAACAGCAGGCATTCTTGAAACACTCTCTGATTCCGTCGCCTCTCTGAAAGAGATCGTAGATTCCGGGGATCCTGAAAGATTCTCGGCATTCTTCGGCAAAAACAGCGAGGTGTTCAGCTCCTATATCCCGCAGGCAGCTGAAGAGACGGACAAACTGATCGAAACCCTGGTGAAAATGAAATGACCTTAGCAGTACTTGGCCCGAAAGGCACGTTCTCCTGTGAGCTTGCCGAAAAGATCAAAGAAGACAATGAGGAGATACTTCTGTGTCCGACGATACGGGACGTCTTTACCGCGGTCGAAGAAAAAAATATCCGCGGGATCGTGCCGGTTGAAAACAGCGAGGCGGGCGGCGTCGGCGAAACACTGGACGGTCTCCTGCAGACAAAGTGCCGGATCGCTGCTGAATACTATATGCCGATACGCCATTTCTTCGTTTCACGCTATAGTCAGGACGAGATCTCGGTCATCTACACCCACCCCCAGTCGCATGAACAATGCAGCATCTTTCTCCACGGTTTGCATGATATCGCTCTGATCCATACAAGCAGCAATGCCCAAAGCGCAAAAGAGGCCGCAGTTGTCAGCGGATCGGCGGCCGTTACAACGCAAAGCGCCGCAAAGCTGTATGACCTGCCGGTACTGCAGGGAGATATCCAAAACTCAAAAAACAATACCACCCGGTTTCTTGAGATAACAGCCGGCATTTCCCAGCCGGAAGATCCGGAAAAATGCAGTGTTGTCATCATCCCCAAAGAGAACCGTCCTGGTCTTTTATACGGGATCCTGGGGATATTTGCGCGAAGAGGGATCAATCTGACGCGTATCGAGTCGCGGCCTTCAAAGGAGGGTATCGGCAGATATGTCTTTTTCATCGATTTTGAAACGAACCGTGGATGGAAGGAGACGATCGACGAGCTGAAGAAGATCACCGGCGTGAAAGAGCTCGGGTGTTATAGAAAAAAAGAGGCGGCCTAGACGTCACGCCCGTGCTCTTTTCGATCCCTTTTTCCCTTGGAAAAGCATATCAGTTAATGCCTGTTCCTATAACCATTTAGCGGCGGTGAAGGAACAGGCATTCGTTTCTTAGACCCGCAGTTTTCTATTGTATTCTTTGGCATCCGGTATTTTTATGAATGTCACCTGATGACTCCGCCCCGTGCCGATTTCCCTGAAAAGATGAATACACATGATCAGCAAAGGTTGTCAGCGTTCACGACCCTGAAAACACACTAATATAATAGTGCATATTTTCAGTCATGTCAAATGCATGATCGGGCACCTGTATTCTATACTAATAGACGATTACTACTTCAGGCAGGCCCAAGAGACCAGGCGGTGGTTTTATCTATCTTCTGAAAAATAGTATTGTCTTGTGCGGTGTGCGGTACATGAGAATGCCTGACAGAATTCCAATAGCTATGTTTGCTCCCTGCGGGATGGACTGTATGGTCTGCTGCAGGCACTGTCTGCCGAAAAAACCCTGCGGCGGATGCCTCGTGGATCCGGACTGGAAAACCGGTGACTCCAAAAACTGCAGGATACTTGCCTGCCTCCGGCAAAAAGGCGTCCGTTACTGTTTTTCCTGCAAAGATTTCCCCTGTAAACTGATAAAAAATATGGATAAGCGATATCAGGACCGATACGGCGAAAGTCTGATCGAAAACAGCATTCTCGTCAGGGATCAGGGACTTCCCGCATTTCTTGCGGCCGAACGGGCAAAATGGACCTGCCGAAAATGTGAAGGGATCATCTCGCTGCATGACAGTGAATGCAGCGAATGTCATACCTTTTTTGGAAAAAACAGGATATCGATGTGAAAAATCAGACGTTTTCCTCGTCTGAATCTTCCTGATCTCCAAGACGTTCGAGGATCCACTGCTGGTCGATCGCCGCGCACTCCGAGATCGGAACATCCCAGATCGGCTCTCCCGTCAGAACACAGGTCTGATACAGCGCATACGGCAGCTCAATGGTTCCCAAAAGCTCCTCATCGCGGAATGCTGCAAACAGAAGCATCTCCTCGCCGTCGATCACCTCGCGTTTTGTGAACTTCAGCTCATCAGGGATCTTTTCCGGATCATCGTCCCGCATCTTTGCAAGCGTTAAGACCTTAAACAGCTCAACAACGCGGTCATCCAGTCCTGCTTCGAAGATGAAGATCTTATCCTTCAGGGTGTTCATATCCGAAACAAGCCGCATCGGCCGTTCGTGATAGATCACCTGATCGGCGATATCTCCTTCAATCCCCACCTCGCGGTCCTCACAATCCGGTTCGAGATAGATCAGAAATCCGCCGTTCGTCTCCTTATCTTCATAGACGAACGGATAGCCGGCATACCCGGAGAACCCGCATTCATCGCAGGTGAACTCGAACAGCTCCCCGGTCAGGACCTTCTCGCGCATCTCGGGGTCGGTCGTCACGTTCACCGACGGACAGATCGTGATCGTCTGTTCATGTCCGCAGACCGGGCAGACAACAACATCTTCATCGGTGATCATACGCGGATCCACTCGTTATCGACAACGGTGTAGCCTTCCACCGGCCGTTCCCAGATAACATGCATAAGCATCTTGATTTTTTCATATGTTTCGAAGGGGATCTTGATCGGATCAAGATACTCGGTGCCGAGACGGGGGACAAAGATCAGCGATCTGCCTTCGCAGGCAAAACGGTCCTCGGCATAATACAGAGCTTCGGGGATGATCTTCTCCTTTTTTGCTTCCATCTCCTTCAGGATCGAATCCTTTACGAGTTCAATGATCCGGTCATCCAGCTTGTCGCGGAAGATGAAGATCTTCTCGCGCATATCGTCCTGCGTGTGGACAAGTCTCATCCGAATCTCGGAAAGAAGATGTGCGGGCAATACATTTTGGAGACTGATCGTCCGTTCGGTCGAATCCGGCTGGAAATAGAGGGAGAACTTTTCGTTCAGATCATGATAGAGAAGCGGATACTCAACAGCCCCGGAAAAACCGCAGTTGTTGCAGACGAGCGTCATAAGAGACCCATCGAGAAACTTCTCGCGAATGTCGTGGTTCGATGCATTGATACTTCTATAGAGTGTGAACTCCTGTTTTGACCCGCATTTTGGGCAGGTGATGACTTGTACTTCTGATTTCATTACTCTTTCCTCCCGCTCGGTCCGCGGTGGTGGTGTGCAAACTCGCCGGTTTTTATCAGGTCTCCGGTGAACACCGGCCCGTCTTTGCAGACTCTGAGTCCGTGGTCGTCCATACAGCAGGATCCGCACACGCCGACCGCGCATTTCATGTATCTGTGCATGGAGAACTGGCCGCGGGTCTCGATGCCTTTTGCGACCAGACGGTCAAGAACACCTTTCATCATCATCTCCGGACCGCAGACACAGATGGTGTCGTATGATGTTATGTCGATCTGATCGATGATCCCGGTGACAAATCCGTGGAACCCGTATGTTCCGTCATCGGTGGCGATTTTGAGATCGCTGACTTTTTCGAGATCCTCGGCAAAGACAAGTTCCTCACGTGTCCGTGCGCCGAGAATGAAGGTGTCCACTTCGCCGGATGCCGCCAGCGTAAAGAGCGGGGTGACCCCGATTCCTCCGGCAACGGCCAGCACTTTCCCGCTCGGGGAGAATCCATTTCCGAACGGGCCGCGGATCCCAATTTTGTCTCCGGCTTTTAGTGAGAAGAGCGCTTGTGTGGCATCTCCCACTTTCATGACGGTGATGGAGTTCGCGGCAGAAAATGCCATCGGGATCTCGTCGACTCCCGGGATCCAGACCATGCAGAACTGACCGGGTCTGAATGCAAAGAGTTTGTCAAAGACGAATGTTTTCACCGTCGGCGTTTCATTGACTACTGTCGTGATGGTGACGACCTCGGGCATTTCAGACATGAGCGCACCCCACGATCTCCTCTGAGGGTATCCCGTCTGCTGAGTAAAGGTCGGCCGCGATTTCGGAGAAGACGCTGACCGAGTCGTATATCGCGCTGCCGATCTCAACGGCCGAGGCGCCGGCCATCATCATTTCGATGACATTGTCTGCGGTCGAGATCCCTCCGCATCCGATGATGGGGATGCCGACGGTCTGATAGAGGTCGTAAACGCTTCGAACAGCGATCGGGAAGACGGCTTTGCCGGAGAGGCCGCCGAAGACGTTGCCGAGAACGGGGCGGCGGAGTTCGGTGGAGATCCTCATGGCTTTTACGGTGTTTATTGCGACGATCGCGTCGGCTCCGCCTTTTTCTGCGGCTTTTCCAATCATTTTGATGTCGGTGACGTTGGGGGTGAGTTTGACCCAGACGGGTTTATTGTATGTTTTGACGATTTCGGTGCATTCTTGTACGACACGCGGGTCGACGCCGATGGAGGCTCCGTATCCTTCTGCGTGGGGGCAGGAGAGGTTGAGTTCGAATGCGAGAGCGTCGGGAAACCAGGATGCGACTTCGCCGAATTCGGCAGGGGTCCCGCCGAAGATGCTGACGATAACCGGTTCACCGGTGAGGGGGGCGATCTCTTCGACGAAGTCTTTGGACGGGTTGGGCAGTCCCATGGCATTGATGAGTCCGCAGTCGACCGGGATGAGGGCGGGTCCGTGATGACCGGGAATGGCTTTCGGGCCGATGGATTTTGTCACGACACCGCCTGCACCTAATGAGAGCATTCTCTTTAATGATGCGCCGGTGGTCCCGAGGATCCCTGCTGCAAGCAGCATGTGATTTTTGAGAGGGACGCCGGCTATCTTCTCTTTTGGCAGCTGTATCTGGATCATTGTATTTCTTACAGGTACTATTCGCGGTTTTGGGTTATGTAACTCTCTGTTCGGGATTGAGGCCGGGGAAAGACGGGGGAGGAAGCGGGGGGGCGGGTTGTGGTGTGCGGTCGGGAAAATGCCGGTTCTCCCCGCGGGAAAAAATCAAACCAGAACAGATCCGGAAAAAAGAGCGGTCCGTCAGGACAGGGGTTATGTTTTCGTCCCTGTCCGGACGCCATGTTCAGCTTGTATTTTTGCTGTCGTTCACGGCAAAGAGATAATTTGCCGGATCAAGGATGCTGTAGAAGAGGTGGATGAACTCTTTGATAATGTCGAATGGATGAGGGATCTCGCTCATATTGCCAGTTCCGGCGGATGTTGTCGTCAGAGATTTCACACCCGCAGTCTGTGTCGGGGTTATGGTAACCGGCGGATTCACGGTGATCGTGCGTTCGGTATGGTCCGAGTCCACGCCATCACTGATGGTCAGGACCACTATATATTTGCCTGGGGAGGTGAATGTGTGGGTCGGATTTTGGATGGTGTCGCTTGTTCCGTCTCCAAAACTCCAGGAACGCGAGGTGACCTTGCCGACCGAGGAGTCAGTGAATTTGACGGTCAGGGGTGCCGTTCCTGAAAGTGCCGAGACCTGGAACCCTGCAACAAGTTGAGCTTTTTTCACGGTGATCGTGATGTTTTTGTACACCGTTCCATTCCCATTGGTGGCTGTAAGATTTGCCGTGTAGGTCCCCGGGGTCGTGTAGGTGTGGTTCAGCGTTCCGCTCGAGGAGAGGGTTGCAGTGGAACTATCACCGTACGTCCACGACTTTGAGGTGGCATTGGTTATCGTATAGGTGAATTTAACCGGAAGCGGTATTGTTCCTGAGGTAACATTTGCGGAAAGCGTGATGGTTGGCAGGATTTTCGATTCGGTTTCCGGGAACCTATAGGTGATGGTGATCTGTGTGTCAGAATTCCTCGTGACATTGGCAGTTGATGCTGGTGCTCCATTCAACGAAACAGAGGGCGTGGATGTATTGAACGCAAAACGGGAGTCGGTGATCTGAGCAATGATTGTAGCATTGTACGTCGTATCTGCTGCGAATGTTGAAGATACAGTAGGATTCCAACTGACAGAAACACTACTTATCCCGGTAGTCGAAGATGCAGCAGATGTAACCGGGTATGATCCATAAACTGGAGCAGTAACTCCGGTGATGATAACGGAATCAATGCGTGTTTTCAGTGCAGTTGCTGCGAAAGTGTGATTAAGAATAATTTGAGCGTTTGTCTTGCTAATAATATCAGATGAAACGTCAACTCCATTCAGGGTAACTGTGGGTGAACTTGAAAAATTGTAATTCGTTGGTGCCACAGGAATGGTAATATTGGCGGAATATACCTGCCCCTCGACAAAAGTGCCAACAGTAGGACTCCATACTATAGTTGGAGTCCCAACCCCAGTCGTAGTTGAACTTGGAGATGTTGGTGAATTTCCGGTTACGGGCGGAGTCAAAGTAAGAGCAATGGGTGAAGAAATTTCAATGGGGGTGGTTTCCGGGAAACTACATTCTGCTGTTAGCGATTTCTTGTCAGCAGCTACAGTTATTTTTTCACCATTCATATTATTCACTTTCACCGTTGGAGAATCTCCAAACAGATAACCAGTTGCTGCAGGAACCGTAATTGTAGCTGTGTAAACTTCATTGGCATTGAATGTGGTAGCACTCGGAGACCATGATACACTGGGCGTTCCAACACCTGTCGTATCAGATGATGGTGTGCCGGATGTATTCCCTGTTGCGGGAGCTTCTAACGTCAAATCTATTGTATTTAGCGTAATCTCGGCAGTTGCAACAAATGTATGGGATACTGTGAAGGATTTATTCGTTAAAATCGTAGGAGTAACTTGTGCGGAGTTAAATGTAACACCTACAGAATCAGAAAAATTGTATCCGTCAGAAGCAGATACCGTAATTGTAGCAAAATAAGCTATCCCTGGAGCGAATTTTGTAGCAGATGGACTCCATGAGATGGTCCCAGTTGCATGATCCCACGTGAGAGATGTTTCTGGAGTGCCATCGGTCGTTGGCGTAGTTACAGAAATTGCAACATTATTAATGGGTGTATCATCCGCACTCACTGCCCCCACGCATCCCATCACTAGGAACGCCGCGAGAAGCACCAGTATCAATCGTTTCAGTATCATTTTTCAACAACCTCCATTTACATCGACCCTACCGCAAAAAGCAGCACATACACAATGATCAGACCAAGGAACGCGGAAACCGCCGCCTGACCTGCCCGCATATTCTGACCCGCAACAAGACCCTTCCAGGTCACCGCCGCCGACCAGATACCTGCCGCAAACATACCCAGGATCGGGATCCAGCCGATCACCGCATACGAAAGCGCACTCCGCATCACGATCGCCGTGATCTCCGAAAACCGCACCTCCGGCTCACACACCCGCGCCGTGATCCCGGTCACTACTGCCCGGACCATCACCGCGGCCAGCCAGATCGCATACAGAACCAGAATAAACAGCACCAGAAGCATCAGGTCGCTCTGCAGAGCCGAAAAGATCGGGAAATCCGCGGGCGATATCCGCAAAACAGCCGGAACGACATACGCGATCATCAAAACCGACACCGCCGCCCACAACGCCCCCGACAACAAAAACATCCCGAGAACATCCCGCGGCCTCTCACGCAGATAATAGGAAAACGCATCAGACGGCCGGGTCAGAAATCCGATCAGCCCGCCGTTGTACGGCATCTTCTCCGGTTTCTCCCGCCGCTCCCGCTTCGCCGGACGATCCTCTTTCGCCCGTCTCTCCCTGCGACCCGGAGCACGCGAAGACTCCGCAGACACCGCGCCCGGATGCAGAAGCGTCCCGCACAGGGCACAGATCTCATCATCCACATGATTCCGAGCCCCGCAGGCAGGACAGTACATATCCTGCGAATTCCTCTGGGAAGGCGGCGCGACCGTCGTCACCGTATACTGCTGAGACTCCGGCGCATACATCGGCCCCTCCTCCTTTGGAAGGATATCAGCAAGCTTCTGGATCCACAACTCCCGGTCCGGCATACCCGAGAACAAAAGATGCATCTCCTTCTCCCCCTCCCTTCCTGCGATCTGCAGCGCGATCCCGGGCTCCCCCACCTCGCCGGCGAGACGGATCGCCCGGCAAAGCGTGTTCAGCGCAAACTCTCCCATAATCGACGTCTTCCCCTCGATGACCAGCCGGGTGTTCGTCAGATGGAGCGTCACAAAATTTCGCTTGATCCGGACACCCCCCGTCGAAAGGACCACCCGCTCCCCGGCATCCGGTGAAAATATCCCGGTGCAGGTCACCACCGCCGGCTCCGGTGCGGCAGAGATCAGCGCCTGGTGCGAAGGCAGCCGCTCTTTCAGCTCCCTCATCCAGGCAGCCCGTGCCGAATCAGTGGGAAACGACAGAACCATCTGTTTTGCCCCGGTCTGCGACCCGACCGAAAGAGCGACCGCCGGCTCTCCCTCGTCGGTCTCGAACGCCGCGGCATCCATCAGCTCTGCGATCGCAAACTCCCGCCCGATCTTCCCGGTCGTATTCTGGAGGATCAGCCGTATATTCGTCAGATATATCGTATAAAATGTCCGCTTCACCCGAACGCCCGCCGTTTCGATCACGACCGACTCGCCGGAGACGAACTCAGGGCGGACGGTGTTCACCGGGATATTGGCTGCCGGAACAACGGGTCTTATCTTCAGTTCCGGAGCAGAGCTTCGCGTGGGTGCCGCAGTATTTTGCCGTGCAGCTTCTCCTGCACTCCCCTCTGCAAAAGGTTTCTCCCCGCGGACCTTGGCGATCTGATCCACCCAGGCTTCCTGCTCGCCCGCCTTGAAGACATTTCCTACGGGAAATGCCCAGACCATTTCCTTTTGTCCTTCCGGCGTGGAGACGACAAGTTTCAGACCCGGTTCGCCGGATCCCAGTCTGGAGGGTTCCGCGGAAAGGATGCTGCTGACCTTAAATTCCCTGGGCGAAGGCCCTCCCTCAATGATAAGTCGTTCGCTTGTCAGCGTCGCAAAAAACTGCCGGTTTTTGACAAGGATCGGCGAGGCGTAATGCTGAACTTCATTTGCGTGCATCTCTACGGGAGACATAGATTAATAGGTTAACTATTTCTCATCCTAACTATTTATACATGTCAACACGTTATGCGATGTTTTAATACGTTTGCGGGTGTATTTTGATATTATGACTGAAAATTCCTGCCCTGTCTGCGGAAGTACCTTCGGGTCGCTTCTGGCAAAAGGCATACTGATGATCATTCTTGGTATTCTGATGATGGTTTTCACCCTGGCTTCACTGTTTGCCAGCGAGATCCTGCTTGCGATCCTGCTGATCTTTGTGGGTATCACTCTTCTGACCTCTGGAACGACCTTCTTTGGCCAGCCAAAACGCACCTGGTGGGTCGTGGTTCTCGGTATCCTTGTGATCCTGTTCGGTATCCTGACCCTGATTAACCCCGGGATCATGCTTGTGTATGCGATGTATGTTCTTGCGGCCGCAGCTTTGATCGGCGGAGTGACGGATCTTGCTCTTGCGTTGATGGGGCAGACCGCTCAGATGAACCGCGGTCTTGTCGCGGTTTCCGGTATTCTCGGGATTATTCTCGGAGTTCTGTTCCTGATCAACCCGGTCATTGCGGCATTCACCATCGTCCAGATCGCGGGTATCTTCTTCTTTGCATTCGGTATCATCGCGATCATCGAAGCATTTATGGCAAAATCCGCTGCCGCATAACCGCTGAGGCGGGGTGAGCCGCAAGGCTCGCCCTCAGCCGAGCAAGGCTTTGCCTTGCGACCAAGTCGATAGACTTGCTATTAAGCGAGCGAATCGGTGAGCAAACCGAAGGTTTGTGAGCGATGTTCTCTTTCACTCATCTATTCCCGCCTATTTTTAGTCATCCAAACAGCCCTCTTCACCTATCATTTTACGTCATCTCCATTCGAAAACCACTATTTCGATTGGAAAACACCCCTCCGCCGATCAAAAACACCCCTTTTCCGACAGCAAAAAATCATACCCCAGACAAAAATACGGCGAATCCTGCCGATTTTCCCGGCAAAACCCCAAAACTATATAAAGGATTGCCCAGGCGCCTGAAAAAAACGATAACCCCCGAGAAACTACCTACCTACGTATGTAGGTAGGGCGGAAGAAAAATCTCTCATCAATCACTTTTTTTTCGGGCGCCTAGAGGTATTATTATTATTTTATGTACAGTACAGAAGAGAGAGAGAGAGAGAGAGAGAAAGAAAGAAAAAAACAAACAAAAATGAAAATTACTACTATATAAATTAGTAACGCAGTAGGTAGGTAGTTTTCCCCGGGTTATCGTTTTTTCCAGGCGCCTCCCTATTAATTTATATATTATGAACGAACGAAAACCAAAATACGCCAGATCCTGCCGATTTACAATTTAGACCACCGAAAATCATCATCAAAAATCCATTAAAAATGGTTCCCGAAAGGTCAAAATGGAATCGAAACACCTATTTGCGAATGGAAACTGATCGATTTTTGCATAGTCACGGGGCTTTTTTGCACATGGTTTTTTGTGGGTGGCTTGGACGCTGAAAGCGGACGACCTTAGCCGAGCAAGTTTTCGAAGGAAACTTGCGAGAGACCCGCCGAGTTCAAGTGAGGAAAAGCAAATCCGATTCTGGGAGCCCGAAGGGCGGGATTCAAGCGAGGGTCGAAGACCTGAAGCGGAGAGCAAACCGAAGGTTTGCGAGTGCGCCGATTCAAGCGAGCAAGCGAGGGTCATAGACCCGAGTCGGTGAACAAACCGAAAGTTTGTGAGCGAAGCGAGTCGGAGAGCAAACAGAAAGTTTGCGAACGCGGTTGGTCTTTTCTCATGTGTCCACACCCGACCAACTCCTTCCCGATTTTCATACCGCTCCATTCCTGAATCTTCATCTTCTTCTCCCCCTCGCAAGTCTATCGACTTGCTCAGCTAAGGGACCTAAAGGTCCCCGCCCTCCCAACCCCATTTTTTTGCATCGTAAAACCCCCTCCTCCCTCACTGACCACCCAATTTTTGAAAAAACCCGGGGCATTATCGCACCGCGCGGTCAGGGGTATAAATACTCACAATCCAACAAAAGATATATTCCGGATACTTCTTCCGAAAACTAAAAAAAACAAAAAAAGCGTGATACCAAGAAAAAAATCGACATACCGCCGGCCATGATCCGACCGGCTAAAAGGACCTCGCCCTCCACTTCGACGCATCAAATCGGCCCTCTCAGATTCTCTAAATTATGTTGCAATTATTGAAAAAATCTCTCGTTTTTCAAAAAAACATACAATAATATGCATTAAAATCTAATTATTTTGTATGCAGTCGAGGTCAGAAGATCCCGATGAAACTGCTAAAATCCAACCTCTGCAAAAGAGGGGATGTGATAAAAACATGAAAGATCATTTCAACCTCACGATCAGCGACACTGACAAAAAAACGTTCGCTGCATTCACGAAAAAATATCCGAACCCGAGGACCTCGAAAGTTATCCTCGCTCTCATCAGAGAACACATGAAACGGGGAACACTGACAAATGCCTGACTTCAGAGTCTACGTCCCTGAATCCAAATCCGGGATCATGTATCAGTTCAAAGAACAGTTCGGCAAAGAAGGATCATCCATGATTGTAACCTTCATGGAAGAATCCCTGACCGGAAAATCAGCCGCTCCAAAAAACCCGGAGGCAGAAACCGCCCGCATCTTTGACCTCTACTTCGGCGACATAATCACCGAACGTGAATTCTCCCGTCTTCTCGGCGGAAGAAAAAGCGCGGAAGCCGCCGTCATCAACCGGTGCGCAGAACTCAGCAGAAAATATCCCGACATCTCAGGTGATGTCATAGAAAAGTTCAAAGAAAACCATCCAAACTTCGCAAAAATCATAGGAGTCACTAAATGACGAAAAAACAGGATGCCTGCCCGATGACGGTCTGGAAACTTAATCAGGGAACAGGCAATAGACAATGTGCACTGCAAAGAGAAAAAGCAACCGCAACGCCGGCAGGTGGATCATGACTACGGACAGGAACCCCTGCCTCGGTCTCAGACTCGCCGACCGGGTCATCCTCTCGAAGATCCTTGCCGGAACCTGGCGTGTCGATTCTGAAAACGGCGAGATCATTTCCCGGAGCACCGGAAAGCCTCTCCGTTTCCACAGAAAAAGCAAAAGCAGCAGATATCTTTCCACAATGGTCAGATATAAGGGATATCGTATCAACATCACCAAGCACCGGGCGGTCTACATCGCCGGAACCTGCAAAACGATGGACGATCTTCCGGTCGATCTGAACCTCCAGATCGATCACATCAACGGAAACATCGTTGACTGCAGGCTCGCAAACCTCCGGCTGATCCCGTTCTGGGACAACAATCACCCGCTGTCGGGACGAAAAAAGCGGATCTTCACAGACGTTCAGGTCGGAGAGATCAGGAGGAGGTACGCAGAGGGTGAACCCCCGCGGATCCTCGCAGCTGCGTTCAAGGTGGACCGGACCACGATCCACCGGATCGTTTCCCGGCGGAGCTATGCGGAGGTGGGCCTGTGAACGGACCCGGAACGGAATACCTGAGGAGGATAAAATTCTCCTGCCCGGTCTGCCTGAACTCAGTCACGGAAAAGGTCTGGGTCGCGGATCGGGACGATCTGAAACTGGCGATACTCAACTGCCCGGTCTGCGGATCGCCGACGATGCGGATCGATTCGCCGGATGACGACATCCAGTTCTTCGCCTACCTCGATATGCGAAGGTCGATTCAAGAGCGGATGGCTGATCAGATGGAGGAGACGTATGACTATCTGTGATGGAGGAGATCTCCGATCGGTCCTGGAGACGGCGTTTCCCGTGCCGATGGAAGAATACGAAGACGCGTTCTACTGTCAGGAGATGACCAGGTCCTTAAACGATCTGGCGAAGGTCTACAAGCGCCGGTTTGTTGAGACCGTTGATGAGATCAAAGCCGGCGGTCTTCTTTCGGATGCATTCGTTCTGGAGATGGAGGAATCCCGGAAAAAGGAGGTCGACATCAAGGCGCTGAGAAACGGTCTCCCGGATCTTTTCCAGGAGGTCGTGCATATCACGACAACGGACGCGGCGAAACTTCTGTCGAATCGGTTCATCTATGAGGCGGTGAAGAATCTGATAGGGGACCGGATCACGAATTATGACGCGGTAAATGTGGATGATCTGGAGGCGAGACTGCCGGAGCCGGAGCTTTCAGCATATATGAAGATAACAAAGAGCCCCAAAGGGTATGTGGTGAAAAGGGTGACGCAGAGGAGGAGGAGCTAAGGATGAGATACTGGTACAGTTATCCGGAGCTTCTGGATAAGGAGAAGCTGATGGCTCTGCTCGCGAAGCATAAGAGGGTCTCGGCGGTCGCTCTCCATCTTGGATGCAGCCGGCATTCGGTGGAGACGGCGATGATGCGGCACGGGATCGAGTATCCGTCCGGCTATGTCGCGGACATGGTCCTTGCCCCGCCGAAAAATTGATATCGTCTCTCGTTTTTGTCGAAGTGAGAGCAATTTTCCTCTATTTTTTATGCTTATGCGTCCTATAATCATATAGCATGTGTGAGATGACACGTGAATTTCAAACAATGATCACCTCCAAATAGGACAGATAAAAACACGTGCATTTTGCACATGTCCGGCAAATGTTAGATTTGTTATTGTTTTGGTCGTCTTTCGACTATCTGAACGATCGCATCTATAATGATTTGCTCTGTGATTGGCAGTAGTATAACTACCACCAATACAGGATCACCTCCACCATGACAGCTGATTTCATTCAGACAGCAATCTCGAAGTCCGCAAAGCGGATCT